>Ga0154987_108_pt1 | contig 60485 bp, 60 predicted proteins | sample RifCSPhighO2_01_FD_105955 | JGI IMG/M metagenome (GOLD analysis project Ga0154987, IMG submission 105955) | Candidatus Curtissbacteria bacterium RIFCSPHIGHO2_01_FULL_41_44
AAAGAGGCATTGGTGCCGCCATCGACGGGGTTGCGGCGGCCAGTACTTTCACAGAAGCTATCACTCCCTACGCCGATGTCTTAGGGCTTGCCGGTGAAGGCACGTTTTTGGGTGGGACTGCCCAGGAAAGACTGGCCAAAGCAGTAGAAACCCTATCTCTTGTTTCTCCTCAGATCGATAATGTTGGCCGTGATCTTGCCCGTGCCAAGGGCAAAGTTGAAAAGATCGAGAGCTGGCGCTACCCTAACTTTTTACCCGGTAAGCCGGGCGAAAAAGTTGATTTTGCCAAATCTACCATTGTCAATCTTGAGTCAATCATCGTTGACACCAAGCCGCTTCTGGAAGTTCTGCCCAGTATCATGGGTCAGGACGGTGAGAAGAAATATCTGGTGCTCTTCCAGAATGATAAAGAATTGCGGCCAACCGGCGGTTTTATCACTGCTTATGCAGTCTTTCGCATTGAAAAAGGCATCATTGCCTCGGAAGGATCAAGCGATATTTATAACCTTGACAATACTCTTCTTAAACGAGTTCCCGCCCCTGAGCCAATCATTAAATACTTACCCAATGTCGCCAGCCTCAATCTTCGAGATTCTAATCTGTCAGCGGATTATCTGAGCTCAATGAAAACATTTGAAGATCTCTACGCGGCCACTGCCGATCCCAAAGATATTGATGGCATCATTGCCCTCGATACCCAATTTGTTCTGACAATGATGGAAGTTTTGGGTCCGATAGACGCTTACGGTACCTCTTTTACTACCGAAAAAGTCCCAAGCTGTGATTGCGAGCATATCATTTATGAGCTCGAGCGCTATGCCGATCAGCCGGTGGCCTATGAGAAAGGCGCGAGAAAAGACATCATCGGAGTTCTGATGCAACAAATGATGGATAAGGCTTTCAATGCACCAAAATCGCAGTGGCCGAATTTACTAGGCAAAACAATCGATTCCCTGCGCCAAAAACACTTACTTCTCTATTTCCATGATGCCGAGGCTCAACAAGCGGTTGAGCGTATTAATTTTGCAGGCCGCGTCTATGAGTACGATGGGGACTTTCTCTATATCAATGAAACCAACTTTGCCGGCGCCAAAAGCAACCTTTACGTACAGGAAAAGGTTAAGCAGCAAGCCAAAATTGGCAAAGACGGAAATCTTGAGAAGAAAATCACTATTGAATACAAATACCCCAGACGTATGGACAATTGTTCACTCGAGCGCCAAGGTGGCCTCTGTCTTGCTGGCATTTACCGTGATTGGATCCGCGTTTATGTACCCAAAGGTTCAACACTAACTAAAGCATCAGGTACCGAAGTCGCAATAACGGCCACTGAAGATCTTGGCAAAACCGTCTTTGAAGGTTTCTTTACGCTTCGACCAGAAGGTACAGCCAAAATCGAGATTGAATATACCGTCCCCATCAAAGTCGACAAACAATACAAGCTCTTAATCCAAAAACAACCCGGTACCCAGGGCCATACTTATGAAATCGAAGCCATGGGCCGTCGCCAAAAACCCTTTCCTCTGGATACCGATAAAGAGATAATTTTTAAGCTCTAAACAGATTTACGATCACCTCCGAGGTGGCCGCCGCAGTCAAACGCGGCTGGGACGTTTGACGTCCCGAACGGACTCCTCGGAGGTGGAAAGTCGAAAAATCTTAATGAATCAAGGAATCATCTTTGCTTTTTTAACAATTCTTCTTTTTGGCTCTTGGGCTGTTCCCACTAAAACCCTAAAAATCGATCCTCAAGTTCAGGCTTTTTGGTTAACAATCGGACATTTTTTGCTTTCCGCCGTAATTTTCATTTTTTTCGCGGCGCCATTAACTTTGAACCAGTCAATTTTGCCGCTTTCTGCGGGCATTCTTTGGGGACTGGGGATAATTTCAGGTTACGTCGGAATTCGAAACTTGGGAATAACCAGAGCTCTTGGAACCTGGATGCCGACGGTGATTATAGTAAGTGCTCTTTGGGGTTTGATATTTTTTGGTCAAGCTTTTACTTTGGGCCCCTGGAAATTAACCTTGACAATTTTAGGAATTGTTTTACTGGTTATTGCCGCAATTTCAGTCATTTTTTCAGGGAAAGACGAAGGTAAAATCAAAAATCTTAAATTTGGAGTACTGGCAAGTTTGACTCTTGGCCTTTTCCACGGATCATTTTTTGTTCCTCTTCGGGCAAGCCCACTTTCAATCTATACTACTTTCTTGCCCTTAACAGTGGGGATGGTCTTAACCACGTTTATAATTGTCTCTTATAAAAAATTAAAAATAGTTCATGGCCCAATCGAAATAGGTAGAATGATTCTGGCCGGTTTAATCCTTGGAGCGGGGAATTACACTGCTCTTTTAACAACGCAGTATCTTGGAGTTGCTCAGGGCTATCCGTTAACTCAGGCCGGCATAATTGTTAATACCTTGTGGGGAGTTTTGGTTTTTAAAGAGGCCACAACGAAAAAAGGTAAAGTTCTGATTGCTATCGGTGTAGCGCTGGCGATACTCGGAGCGGTAGTTTTAAACTCAGCCAGAGTTTAAAACTCATAGGGCGTAGTATTATCTGGAGTTGGGGTCTCGTTAAAAGAGAGAAGTATTGCAGGTTTTGTGAACACAAGTTGATGCGCAATACCGGCTGGAATAATAATTTTTGTTCCTTGCCCAATGCTCTTAACGGTTTTTCTTTCATTAGTTTCAATATCTTCCAAAACAAAAGATTCAATTTCGCCTTTTGCCAGATAAAATACTTCTACGTCATCGTGATAATGGCCGGCCAGAACTGTCTTCTCCTCGGCTTCTGGCTCTTTGACCTCTATGAACCTTCCATTGCCGAATTTTAGCTTCGCATCGTTATGAAATTCCCACAAAGTCCGCCGCTTGTCATCCTCTGGAGAAATTTGTTCTATTTTGACCTGTTCAATTTTAGATTTACCTAAAAGGTTTTCTTGCAGATTAGTCATTACTATGTTTGTCCCAGATGTTGTTTAGTTCTTGCCCAAGGGGCTCTCGAGATTTCTAATAGATTGTCCAATTCTTGTTCGCTTTCTGGGACCATTAACCCTTTCGCTTTTAACCTTTCTTCAATGAAACTCCTTATACGCCAGTAAGGTCGTTCTCCTCCGATAATTAATCTTTTTGTGGCGTACCATTTCTGCCAGATGCTTTCAATTTCTGCAAAATCAAATCTAGACGCTACCAAACGAGCAAAAGCAGATATCTTACTAATCTTTTGAGTTATTTCCTCCAATTCTTCACCAAATATTCCCAAAAATAATGTTTCGATAGAGGCTTGTGCGGCGAGAAGATTATCTACTTCTTTGCCTGACATGCGTCTTCGCGTAGCTTCCTCTAAAAGAGTGAAAGTGGGTTCTGCGCCTAAAACTCTTGCAATTTTATACCCATCTTCTTCTAACGATTCAGTCATGTGAGTATGGGCTTTGCCTAAGGAGAGTAAAACTCTCACTTTATCTTCCTCGCGCAGTCGAGGATTATTGGCCAAAACCTCCTCTATTTTTATAGGTAGCGTAGCTAACATAAAGTTTTGTCTAGCGTTCTGAGATTCTGCGTGTTCTTTAAAGTAGACTTTCATAAATTCTATAAAAGATCTAAAATCCCCTCTGTATTCTGGTAAGCCTTGCGAGGAAAGGACTTGTTTCGCGATTTCATGGCCCATAGGAACATCAATAAAAATAATAGGCTTTTGGGACTTGTAAATCATTTCCAGTAGCGCCAATTTCCATTCCGATGGTTCTTCAAAACGAGATAAGATTTCTTTAGGCCTTTTTATACCTTTAGAGACATCTTGGAAACCTTGTAAAACCTGAGGAGTCCACCTAAAAGCTTCTGGGATATAGATATCAGCTTTATTAAATAACCTAGTTAAACTTTCAATATCTTCTCTGGTTTCATGGCGTACATAGAAAATCTCAATGGAAATTTTCGGCCCTTGCCTTTCTTTACCTTCAATCCTTTGAGACTTTATCAATTCAGTATGTTCTGTCATATAATGCTTTTAAGTATTTTATTTTAATTTGATGCAATAAAGCCAATTTTAATAAGCATTTTATACCTATATTCTCATGATTGTATAGTATAATTTTTGTATGGATAAAAGAACAGAAATCGGAATATGAGATCTCCAAAATTACCCAAAGACCCTTATTCAATGACAGTGGTTACTGCCACGTTTTATCCGCAATGGCATGATGGCGAACCGAAACAGCCTTTGACCGCAGACAAGTTGAGAGGCGATTTAGCCTTACAAACGTTACGGGCTGCTAAAAATCAAGGCACCCAAATAGCTTTGGTTGATGGTGGCAGCTCCGAAGAATTTCGTAAAGCTTTAAGCAAAAGTGGAATTACATTTGAATTACAAAAAGAGGATGGTTCACAAGGTGCTGCCCGAAGACAAGCGCTAGAAATTGCGCAAGGCCTACAAGGGCTAAAAGTGATTTGCGAAACAGAACCGGAAAAAGTTTCTCTAGTTTCCGATTGTTTGAATATAGCTGCAAAACCTATTCTCAATAGTGAAGCAGATATTGTTGTTCCGAAACGGAGTCAAGAAAGCTTTTCCACTCTTCCTCCGTATCAAGCCAAATCGGAACAGAGATCAAACAAGATGTACAACCAAATACTCCGGGCCCACGGATTATTGAAGGAGGAAGATCCGGATATAGATTTTTGGTTTGGTGTTAGATTATTTGCAAATAAACCAGAAATAGTTGAACTTTTCGAAAGAAAATATCAGTTTGATCCGACAGAAACAAAATTGCATCAAGCAGTGGAAAGGAACATAGATGTTTACTCAAACCCTCTTTTTTTCCCAATTATTGAAGCACTCAAGAAGGGTTTTAAAGTTAGATCCGTCGAAGTTCCATACGTACACCCCAGCGCACAGACTGAATTCGAGAACGATAAGCCAGAATTCAATCGCAAGAGGGACATTCAAAGAAGAGCAATAATTACCGAACTCCTACATTTTATTAGAAGGCTAGAAGAATCACCAAAAAGCAGAATTTCTCAAGAAAAAGGGAATGAGAGTCGTTAATCATGCCTGGTTTTTTGATGTTGATGGAGTAATTACCGATCTTCAGATGAAGAAGACCGACCCCAAAATTTTTGCAGAGTTAATCAAAAGACTGGAAAAAGGAGAGCCGGTTGTATTGATAACCGGCCGTTCATTAGATTGGACTACAAAAAACGTTCTTAAGTTTCTTATCAGTCTGGTACCGGACGAAAAGTTACTGGATAGACTTATCGTTTCTGCCGAATTTGGAGGGGTCCTGTTAAAATTTCAAAATGGGGAAAAGGATATATTTATTGACAGGAAACTTGTCGCCCCAAAAAATGTTTTAGAGAAATTTAAGGAGATTGTAGAAAACGATTTCTATGATTCAATGGTTTTTGAGGATGATAAACTGGTAATAGCTACGGCGGAGAAAAGGGACAACTATCCTCTTAAGGCTTTCAGGGAAGCGCAAACTGGACTGGTTGATAAACTGAGGCAATTGATGGATGTTGAGAAGGTACATGGTTTTGAGGTTCATGCGGATTCAATCGGTACAAATATCCGACATAAAAATGCTAATAAATCAACAGCAACAAAAAAGATTCTTAAGTGGCTTGCCCAAAAGAATATTTCGGTTAGCAATTTTGTGGTCATCGGTGATAGTCTCTTCGACCTTGAGATAGGGCTTAAACTGCAAGCCGAAAATCTGGATTTTAAATTTGTGTTTGTAGGAGACAGGAAAATGATCAAAGAGCAAAATTTGCCATTTCCCCTGACTTTTACTCAAAACCTTTACGAAAAAGGCACCCTCGAATATCTCACTTCTCATCAGACATCAAAAACTTGAATACCCCCTTCCAGATGATATGCAAACAGGCAAACCAGGTTTGTCTAGCTGTTTCAAACCTGGTTTGTGCTAGCTTGACAAACAGGGATTTATTGCTTATTTTGAAGACATGCCTTATAGAAAAATTCCCTTAAAAGGCGGAGAAATTTACCATGTTTTCAACAGAAGTGTTGCAAAGCAGTCAATCTTCTTAACTAGCAGAGACTTCCAAAGGTCAGTTGATGTTATAAACTTCTACCGATTCAAGAAACCAAAATTGCGCTTTTCGTTTTTCAACAGGCTCCAAAAAGGAGAAAAAGAATCTTTCTTGAAAGATTTGTTAACCAATGGAGAAAAACTCTTAGAAATTCTTGCTTACTGTATTATGCCCAATCATGTTCATTTTCTTTTGCAACCGGTAGGAGATCAATCAATGTCCGACTTTATGAGAAATTTCCAGCACAGCTATTCGAAATATTTCAACACAAGGACACAAAGAACCGGGTCACTTTTTCAATCAATGTTTAAAGCAATTAGAATAGAATCTGATGAACAGCTACTGCATGTTTCTCGATATATTCATTTGAATCCAACCACGTCATATTTAGTTAAGGTTGAATCCCTGCTGGAGTATCCATGGTCGTCCTTCCAGGATTATTTAAGAGAAAATTCGTCGATGGTTGCAAGGAATAAAATATTGGATTATTTTAGATCAAGAGAAGATTATAAAAGATTCGTCTTGGACCAAGCGAATTACCAACGTGAGCTAGAAAAAATCAAGCATCTAATCTTAGAATAATCCTTGTTTGTCTAGCTGTTTCAAACCTGGTTTGAACTAAGTAGACAAACCAGGTTTGCTTCGAACCTTGATCTTAGATAGAAGATAAATCATACTTAGATTATGTACTTCAGGACCGAAGGTGTTGTCCTCAAACGCAATAATTTTGGGGAAGCGGATCGGATAGTTACTATTTACACCCGCGACTATGGCAAAATTTCAGCCATTGCCAAGGGTGTACGGCGTCCTCGCTCCAAGAAAGCCGGGCACGTGGAGTTAGGTAATTGGTGCAAGATCTTTGTTGCCCGAGGGAAAAACATCGACCTTCTGACAGAAGTTGAATTAAAATGCGCTTTTGGAATTGCCAATTTTAGTGTGGAAAAAGCCAACAGAATCTACCATCTTTTAGAGCTTGTCGAAAGCCTTACTCCAGAGCATCAAAAAAATCCCCAGGTTTTTATCTTACTCGTTCAATTTTTAAAAATGTTAAGTAAACCCGGACCACCACGCGAAGCTGGGGGTGGTAAAGATGAAGATTTCAGTCTTCTTTCCAGCGTTTTTAAGATTAAATTGCTTTCGACCCTAGGTTTTTTCTCCAGTCAATCGCTAAAAGATTCACGAACTAAAGATATTTTCAAAACTCTGGAACTAGAAGATTTTGAGACAATTAAAGAGGAGATTAATCTCTCACCAAGCTCTTATTTGAAACTCCTGTCATTTCTTGATAGCATGATTGAAAGCCTTACTCAAACAAAATTAAAGACCAGTAGGTTTCTTTAATTTTTAAATTATGGATCCTGCCAAACGTAAGCTCTACATAATTGCCGCCGCCTCCTTTATTGCCTTACTTGCTGCCGTCTATTTCCTTTTTATTTTTCAAAAAAAACCAAAAGCACCAAAACCCGGCGAGACAACCGGTGAAGTTCAACAACTGGCTGATATTGAGCTTGCCAAACGTCCCCATATCACAATGACTCCGACTGCGGATGGTGCCGAAATTATTATTTCCATCGAAAACATGGCCAATTTTGATCGCATCGATTATGAACTTACCTATCTCGCTGATAACCCTCAAGCGTTAGGAGAAAAGATCACCAGAGGCGCAACCGGTACTGATGTTAATACGCGCGATGACAAATACAAAAAATCAATTCTTTTAGGTACCGCCTCCAGAGGCGTACGTAGTTCCGATAAGGGAATTGCCGACGGTAAACTCGCCATGCATCTTTTTAAGGATGACACCGAATATCTTTCAGAAACGAATTGGGATTTGCTGGAGGTTTCGGCATCCACACAGGTTTTAAAAGACAGAACGGGAAATTTGCAAATAGAAAATCTTTCTCTCGGTAAAAATTATTGGGTGATTATCGCGGATACTGTTGGTTTGCCTGAGGGGCAAAAAGAATTTGACCATAAAAATGTAATTGGTCCAAATTATGGTGTTTTCTCAATCGCTCCTGAATTTGTAAAACCGGCCGATCTTTCAATTACTCTATCCGCAAACCCGACTCAAGCCTTTCTTTATTCATTCTCCAACAGAGACTCAAGTTGGAAAAAAGTTGAATCCTCCTATGATCCTTCAAATAAAACAATTTCCGCCAAAGTTAACTCCCTTGCCGCCTTTGTGGTAACTTCTCAATGAGCCCTTCAGCCCCAAACGATCTGTCTTGCTTGACTTATTTAAATAAGAGTAGAATTTGAATAGAATTTTAATTTGAAATTTTTATTGAAATTATTATTTGAAAGTTTGAAGAATTAAATATTTAAAATTGATTGAAAATTGAAAATTTAAAATTGAGAATTTTCAGAATATGACAAATCTTGACAAAATAGTTTCTCTTTGCAAACGCCGGGCCGCCTTTTTGGGCGAGCCTCGCCCTCTGAACGTTCTCAGCTTGAGGAAGGTTAATCACCGATGAGTAACCTTATGGATAAAATTGTGTCTCTAGCAAAAAGGCGGGGCTTTATTTATCCCGGCTCCGAAATCTATGGCGGACTTGCCGGTACTTGGGATTATGGGCCGTTAGGAGTTGAGCTTAAAAATAATATTAGAAAGGCCTTTTGGCAGTCGATAGTCTATGAGAGGAAAGATGTTGTAGGTTTCGATGCCGCAATTTTGATGAACCCCAAAGTTTGGGAAGCCTCCGGCCACGTCCAGGCCTTCACCGACCCTCTTGTCGAGTGTAAAATCTGCCATCAGCGCCTGCGGGCGGATCAGGAAGATGAAATCAAAGATCACGAAAAATCACACAAAGGTCAAAAAGTCACCTGGACTGAACGTAAAAAATTTAACTTATTGGTTGAAGCAAAACTTGGGGTGGTTGAAGATGAAAGAACTAAAGTTTATCTGCGTGGAGAAATCACCCAAGGTGTTCATGTCAATTTTAAAAACATTCTAGATTCGACTCGTCTTTCGATTCCCTTTGGTATTGCCCAAATTGGCAAAGCCTTTAGAAATGAAATCACTCCCGGCAATTTCACTTTTCGTTCGCGGGAATTTGAACAAATGGAACTCCAATACTACGTAAGATCCGAAGAATCGGAATCAAAAAAATGGTACGAGTACTGGAAACAACAAAGAATGGATTGGTACGTTAATCTGGGCATGACTCGCAAAAAACTCAGATTTCGCCAGCATGAAGAGTCAGAACGCGCTCACTATGCTAGAGACGCTTGGGATATAGAATACGATTCTCCTTTCGGCTGGAAAGAATTTGAAGGCATCCATAATAGGGGAGACTGGGATCTTAGCAGGCATCAAAAACATTCAGGGGTTGATCTAACATATTTTGATCAAGAGTCAAACAAACATTACTTGCCTTGGATAATCGAAACCTCAGGTGGGGTAGACCGCGCAGCCCTGTTTTTCTTGATCGATGCCTATACAGAAGAATCTACTAGAAGCGAACCCGGTTCGCGAAGCTATTCCGAACCGGGTTCGGAAGATAGCGCAAAGAGAATTGTTCTTAAACTTCATCCCAAACTTGCTCCATACAAAGTCGCCGTCTTCCCGCTTTTGGCCAACAAACCCGATCTTGTCCAAAAAGCTCGCTCCGTCTACCAACTACTAACTACCAACTACCAACTACTTCCCGTCGCCTGGGACGATCGCGGCAACATCGGCAAACGCTACTATTCCCAAGACGAAATTGGCACACCCTATTGTGTCACCATCGATTTTCAGACCCTTGACGATGATACTGTCACCATCCGCGACCGCGACACTACAAAACAAGAAAGAGTTAAAATTGAAGAACTAACAGATATCTTGGAATCACGGCTACAAAGGTAACATAAAATAACCCAAAAATGTAGTATAATTCCTCGCTAAAGTACTTTCTCGCTAAGCTTAAAGAACTTGACACAATAAAAATCCCATAGTATAATCGAGCAGCAAAATTAGCCGTTGTTGCCGAAAAATGAAGGAACAGACGCTAAAACCTTTACCAGAATTACTGAATCGCCAAACAAGGCTGTCGAGAATTATTGAACGAGGACAGCGTTTTCGTGATGTTGATCAGATAGGCCCAATTAAAGCGGGAGTGGGTGGACTTGAAAATTTGGCCGATGATCTTTGGATTGCTTCCGCTAAGGAGAAAATTGCCGCTTAGATTGAAAGGCACTCAGCAGAGCTTAACCAAGTTAATCAAAGAATTGATTCCCTGGAACATCAGCAAGCACAACGATTAATCGCTATGGCCGTGGATTATTTGGATGAAGTTGCTATAAGCGAGGTTTTCATTGGCGAATTGCAAAAAAAGACTGGGAAAGATTCGTCGCTGAGTGGAATTCTACAGCTTCGCCAACAACAACTTGAGGCGTTAAGATCAAAACAAGAAACCGCGACCCGGAGCTTAAAAGGGGCATTGAGCTTTTAAGACTACGACAGGAAGAGGAGAGGCAAAAAGTTGCAGAAAAGAAGGCTACTGCACCACCCGCAGTAGTCGAAGAAGTAGAAGCCAAAAGAGAACCGCTCAAATTAGTGATTAATCAAGAAACGGGAGAAGCTGAAATTGATGGCAGAAAAATAAAGACGCCTGGTAGAATCAATTTTAGATTCCTGGTTTTTTTGGGACAGAACGCGAAAAAAGATATTTCCACAGACGAGATACAAGAATTTGCCCAAAAAGTTAATTCCCTTTCCACTTCAGGCGGGATAGTGGCTAGGATTCGAAGATTGATTGAAGAAGACCCTAAAAATCCCCAAATTCTAAAAACAGTTGGTTTTAAAAAGATCGGAGCGGGAAATATTGCAAATTACCGATTAGATTGTGATGTGGAATTTATTGGCGAAAAACTAGAAGAGGCTGCCAAGGAGGAAGAAAAACTAAAAGGCCCACCTGCGGTTTTTGAGTCGAGACTGGAGGCCCTACATGCATTTGTTGAAAATCCTGAAGTCTTAATCGATGAGATTATCCAGATTTTAGGGCCATCACGGGAAGGTCAATTACTTACCCGGCCTCGAGCCTTATTTTCACTCAAAAAAGCAGCTAGCTTTATTGCAGAAAGGATAAAAAACGGAATTTCTACAGAGGCTGAACGAAAAGTTTGGGAAAAGATAAAAATAGGTATTGGTCGAGATAACGATAAAGAAGCTTTTGCGACTTTCATTGCGGGGCTTGATGCTTGATTCAAGCAGGAAAAGACTATTTCACCTGCAGAAATTGCCGAAGTAGATGAAATTCAGAAAAAAGAAGTTAAGCTTCTAACGACTCTAGAAGCTGCGATTTTACCGTCAGTAATTTTGGCCCGCCACAATATTAAAAACAAAGTAATAATTGGTAATACCTCATTTTCGTTTAGAGTTGAAGAAGACCTGGCTGGAGCTGCTAACCGATTATGGCAGAGGGTAGCCAATGAAGAGGGCATCGACCACTCAGAGTTATCCGAGCCAGAACTCGTATCTTTGAGAAACCAGGCAATTGAGAGAGTTTACGATATTTTAAGAAGTGAAAGGCTGGTTGAAATTTTTGACAGCCAAGACCAGGACACTCAACAGATCTTATACTGGTTTTTCTGCCAGGACCAAGAACAATTATCTGAATTAATAAAGTATGTTTTAACTGAGAATCCTACCCGTCGTCAGAAAACCCAAAAAAGACAAGTAACAGCCGTCTGGTGGGAATGGAAAGTTCCGGAAGATCTGCTTCCCCGGCAAACGCAAACCATTGAGGTTTTACGTCAAGCGCCACAGGTTGTAGAAATAGCTGGCCACCCCTTAGTTCTCCAGTCAACGACAGACGCTTCAGCCTTACCGGAAGTCGAAAGTGGGATTCCTCAAGAAGCCCCAGTCGAAGAAACTTCCGGAGCCCTCTTGCCATTGGCGCAGCCAAAAATTACAGAACAACCACGAGTTTTAACGATTGAAAAATCCGACTCGAAAATTCGCGAAAAAGTCAATCAAATACTGGATGAACTTGGAGCAAGTAATATCACGTTACCTATAAATGGTGCTCAATTAACCAGAATTTTCCCGAGAGTGAAGGCGATTTCAATTCAGCAAGCGATCGAAAATGGCTATATTTCACCTGAACGCGGGCGCGGTAAACAACACTCAGTGTTTAACCTAAGGGAAATTGCCCTTTTAGTTTATTTAAAAGACAGGGGTAATGGGCTAAGTAAAAAAGAATGCAAAGAACTAGAAGACATTATCGAGGAGGAAATCGAAAAAAAGAAACAAAAATAAACCGGAAAGTTCAGGCAAATAACCATGACACAAGAGCGAGAATTACAGCAACGACCGGAAAATCAGTCAATCGCCAGGAAGCGTCGAGAGTTAAAGATACTCGGGCGATTGGCAGCCGAGGGTCGTCTGTCGCCGGATATTTTAGAAAGACGCGAAGCTACTCTTCGTGCGTTAGTTGAGCTTGAGCCGACTTCTGTAAGGGCCTGGGAACTTCGAGCGAAATATCGAGGGGAAGAAGCGAGATTTCATGATCTTTGTGTAAAATTTAATGAGAAATTCGGCGAGTTGCATCGATTAGACAAGGATGCTTTGGACGTAATCGCAGGTAGGACCGCCCAGAATCCGATTTCTCATTCTGAATGGGCAAGGTTTGTTTATTGTGACGAGAGAATTCCAATAGAAGTTGTGAAGAAAAGATTTGGTAACTTTCTACCGCGATTTAAAAGAAGAATTGAGCAGATTGGATTTAAAGTTGTAGATTTGGTCCCTCAAATTGATCGAACCAAAGGTAGAGAGGGGCAATATTATCTGACGCCAATTACAGAAGAACCGAAAAAAGCTGAAGAGCCAGAGAAAATTGAAGCCGAAAGGCCAAAATTAATCTTTTTTGAAGATTTAAATCAAATCGAAGTGGATGGGAGAGCGATTACATTAACCGGAAAGCAAGCCAAAGTCTTGCAAGTTTTAGCAAGAAATCTCGATCAAAAAATTCCCAGTCGCCAACTTTCTCAGGAAGCCCTAGGAAATTCGAGTCCATCAAAAGCTCAATTGAGGGATTTTATTTCCGCTATACCAGGCAGCGAAAAGAGCTGGAGATGAAGCTTTGGAAATTTATATGGCTGAAACCGCAGTCATGAAAATTTGTGAGGTTCATGCCAAAGATAAATCAGTAGACGAATACGTGGAGTTAAGAGATAGATACCTCTCTGGATGTGGCGATGTGTATAGTTCAAGAATAAGAGAAAGAAAAGCAGTCAGAAAGCCAAGAAAATAACGTGCCCTCAATTTTTTCCAAAGATACTGGATTTAATCAAGAAAACCCTAGCCTCGTAATACCCGCACTCCAAAGAGATACGGCGTGAACTCGGACAACTCGCCTAATTGACAAAAATTTCGTCAGAGAACATACTTGGATCAGAATATCAAGCTTTCTAAACACCTGTGATTAATGGGAGAGATTTAGAATTTCCAGGCAAATCCTTCGATATAACTCAGGACGATCGGTCCTTCGACTTGGCGAATGACAAACCTTATGATCATTGCGGTATAGCCGGTTGTTTTGCTCCGCCTGGTATTAATGCCTCCAATGTGGTTGTGGAAATGGGTAAAGCCCTCCAACATCGTGGTCAGAATGGAGGAGGGGTAGCTGTCAAAGCGCGCGGTAAGACAATGAAAGTTTACAAACAGGCGCGCGCCTTTAACGAAATTTTCCATTCGACGGAAGTTATTGAAGAGCATTCGCTTCGAGGAGAAACCACCATTGCCCACCTGCGTTATCCAACTGAAGGTAATTTGCGGCGCAATTGTGATTGCCAGCCCTTTTATGCCTCCTACCAGGGATGGGGTTTGGCTCTAGGTCACAATGGTAGTATTGTCGACCTTGCCCGCCATCGCAAAAGACTGAGAAAATTCGGCATTCAACTTGAATCCGATTCAGATTCGGAGGTTCTCGCATGGCTTATTGCCACAGCCTCCGGATTTTCCTGGAAACAAAAAATTGCTAGCGCTCTTGTTGATGTTTACGGTGCTTATTCCCTGGTAATAGTCACTGACGACGATAAATTGATGGCGCTGCGTGATCCCTGGGGAGTGAGGCCTTTAGTTTGGACTCAGGATAATGGTCATGTCTTTATTGCCTCGGAAACATGTGCGCTCGACCGAATCAATGTTCGCCATAGCCAAAAGATGGAAGCGGGGCAGCTTTTAATTGTTGATCAAGACGGCGTCACGATTTCCCAGTATCTCAAGCCTCAAAAACAATCTTTTTGTGTCTTTGAAAAACTTTACTTTTCCCATGAAACTTCAACTTGGGACGGCATTATCGGAGACAATCGCGAAAAACTCGGCGAGCAGTTAGCCAAGGAAGAACTTGAAAGAATTAAAAGAGGCCGATTCAAAGAAAAGAATTTAAAAGAGATTGACTATGTTGTGGCTGTGCCGGATACTGCTTCGCCCGGAGCCCATGCATTTTATGAAGCGCTTTGCACTGTTTTGCCGCAGCTTAAACTTCGTTATAAACGCGGCCTGGTTAAAGAAAGATACGATTACGCCAGACGGACTTTTATCGAGGATGATTCTTATTTAAGAAGAAAAGATATCGAAAAGAAATTTTTTATATCCCCTGATATTATCGGTAAATCAATTTATTTGGTAGATGACACGGCCGTTCGTCTTTCAACTTTTAGTATTTTGGTCGCTCATTTATTAACCCTTAAAGTTCGAGAAATTCATTGCCGATTTTTAGCGCCTCGATTTGTTAACCCCTGTTTTTTAGGGGTTAATATTGGCTCTCGCGATGAACTTGGGGCGGTTAGAAAAGATCAAAATGACAATTACCGGATGCTTACCGAAGATCAAATCAGAAGAAAACTTAAAGTTTCCTCTGTTTATTATTTAAGTTTGGAAAGAATGGCAAAGTCTCTAGGATTAACCAAAGAAGGAATGCGCCGATCTCACTGCACGGGCTGTCTTGATTACAACTACCCCTTTGATATACGAGCTTATGACCCTGAATACAAAAGGACTACGTATGCTAAATATACAATGGTTAAGGAGTATGACGAGAATAAAAGAGTATCACAGCAAGCTCAAACTTAAAGCCACAGATGTCCCAGATATCTGTTTAATACTTTTAATGATCCTGATATATGACTGATTTTCAAAAACAAATCTTCACAATTATCGGAATACTAGTTGGAGTTTTAGTCCTAATCTCACTTATAATTTTCCAGATTACGCTTTAGTCAAACCACTCGATCCAAAACATGGATATGTCCTAAACTGTCCGTTTTGCCCACTTGACAAGCCCCAAATAATGGTGAAAAATGGTTATAGATGGTGATAATTGGTGATTGAGCAAACTCGATTGTTCACCATCTAACTCCTGAAAATAAGAAGTAACGACTGAGGTCGCCTTCTATATTAAATAGCCGAGTCTGACTCGGGCTGCCCGGGAGTACAAAAGGTTGTAAGGGTCAATGTTTCTGGGCAGCTGGTCTCCTTCATTTAATCGTCAATCCCGAAGGGTTGCTTTACCAAAAAAAATACGTGACTATCTTGCGGCAAGCGAAATCATACTATCTTTCGGCTTCGAGAATTGCATATTCGGCTTTGATATCAAATCCTGGGAAAAAGAATCAGCAAAACAGCTTGATCAACCACTTGATATGCGGCGTGCACGAGATATCCGCCGCCTCTTTTTTTCATCAGCCGAACTTGTCAAGCTCGATAATCAAGGTAGGTTTGTTATACCTGACCAGTTATTGGAATATGCACAGATTAAAAAACCGATAATAATCGGCGCCGGCGACCATTTTGAAGTATGGGATCAGATTAATTGGCAAAAGCATAAGGGAAGACTACAGGGGATGGTTAGGTGAAATATCATACACCCGTACTTTTACAGGAAGTTATAGATTTTTTGAATCCTGCGCCAGGTGATTTGTTTATCGATGCAACTGTCGGCGGAGCAGGACACACACACGAAATATTAAAAAGAGGCGCGAGGGTTCTTGGGATCGACAGGGATCCGGAAGCTATCGAGCACATTAAAAATCAATTTAAAATTAGAGAAAATTTACACTTGGTAAGAGGAAATTTCACCAGTATTGGACAGATTGCGCGCGAAAATGGATTCAACCAGATTAACGGAATAATTTTCGACCTAGGAGTTTCAAGTCACCAGCTCGAAAAAGCCCAGCGGGGATTTAGTTTTGAAAAAGAGGGCCCATTAGATATGCGTATGGACCCGGCTTTAACTATAAAAGCATACGATATTGTTAACAATTTTGACCAAAGGAGGTTAAATGAAATCTTTAAAACGTATGGTCAAGAAAAGTATAGTTGGCCAATTAGCGAAGCTATTTGCAGCGCCCGTCAAATAAAACCAGTCGAAACAACAACCGAGCTTGCGCAAATTGTCAAAAAAGTAATTCCTAGGGGTGTAAGAGGAAGGTATGTCCATCCGGCGACTAAAACTTTTTTGGCATTAAGGATAGTCGTCAATAGTGAACTTTTAAATTTGCAAGCGAGTTTACCGCAGACTGTCGAAATTTTAAAAATCGGAGGCCGATTGGCCGTAATCAGCTTTCATTCGCTTGAAGATGGTCTAGTCAAACGATTCTTTAAGCAAGAAGCAAAATTGCAGGTTTTGACCAAAAAACCAATCGGCCCCGCAAATCAGGAAATTTTAGAAAATCCAAAGTCGCGCAGCGCCAAGCTACGCGTTGCCGAGAGGATATAAAATCATGCAAAAAAGAAATTTTGATTTAATTTTCCAGCCAAGGAGAAAAAACGATAAAAACCTGCTTTCAGGATGGCAGTCAATCGGTAAAATCAAAATCAGAGTTCTTGTCACGACAACGGTTTTAGTATCGTTGCTTTTAGTAACTCAGCTGGTTTTTGCCGCAAGTTTAGCAACAGATGGTCGAAAGTTATCGGAAATCGGAAGCGAAATTCAAAGATTAGAAGCAGAAAACACCACGCTCAAGGCCAAAATTGCCCAGGCAGCGTCACTTGCGACTCTTTCCGAAAAAGCACAAGTACTCGGTTTTGAAAAACCCACAAAAGTAATTACCCCCTAGCTTTGGCCAATTGAGACTTGGCTTTGGTAAACTAGTTATTGGTTGGATATTTCAGTGGATAGAATTAGAATTTTTCAAATTATTTTTTTGATCGCAGTCGCTGCGATTGTTTTAAGACTTTTTTACTGGCAATTTATCGCTAAAGTTCAAGGTAATTTTAATTCTTATGCCACAGAAGGCATACTACCAGTTTCCCGTGGCGAAATTTTTACGTCCGACGGCTTCCCGCTAGTCACAAACCAGGAGGCGTTTCTAATTTATGCTAAGCCATATGAAATAAAAAACAACGGGCAAAAAATCGCACAACAATTAGCACCCTTTCTAATTTCTGAAAAATATGCCACTGGCGAAGCTCAAATCACAGATGAGATCAAGCGTCAAAAAGAGGAAGCAATTAAAACCAAAGAGAAAGATTTGCAAGAAAAACTTTCAAACAAAAATCTTTTTTGGGTTCAGCTTGCCAGGAAAATACCGCTTGAGGCCAAGATTAAAATTCAAAGTGCAAAAATCACAGGGCTTGGATTTGAAAAAGACGACAGACGCTTTTATCCTGAAGCTTCCATGGCTGCTCAACTTTTAGGATTTGTCGGCTCAGATAAATTTGGACAAGATACTGGCTATTTTGGTTTGGAGGGTTACTACGATCGGCAGCTTCGCGGTAAGCCTGGACGTGCGCAACAAGAGAAAGATCCCTTCGGTTTCCCGATTTTGGTGAGGAGTTATCGATCCATCGAACCCCAGAAAGGCGCTTCTTTATATCTGGCTATAGATCGCTCTATTCAATTTAAGGTTGAAGAAAATTTGCGGCAGGCAGTAGAAAAATATGGTGCCAAAGATGGTACGGTAGTTGTCGAAAATCCAAAAACTGGTCGTATTCTGGCAATGGCTACTTATCCGACATACAATCCGAAGCTGTTTTCGGAGTTTGATCAGACGATTTACAAAAATCCAGCCGTTGCCGATACTTTCGAGCCGGGGTCAATCTTTAAACTTATCACCATGTCAGCCGCCATGGATCTTGGCCTGGTTAATCCAAATACCAGATGTGATATCTGTGGTGGCCCCCGCCAAATTGGCGGCTTTGAAATCTCTACTTGGAATAAGAAATACTATCCTGACTCTACCATGACCGAGATTATTGTTCATTCCGACAATGTTGGCATGACTTATGTGGCTGAAAAGCTGCAAACTGATAAATTTTATGATTACATAACCAAATTTGGTTTTGGTGCCAAAACCGGTATTGATCTTCAAGAAGAATCACCCGGGTCAATCCGTCCCAAAAAAGATTGGAAACCAATTGATTTGGTTACTGCTTCCTTCGGCCAAGGGATTGCCGTTACTCCCATTCAGATGGTTCAAGCAGTTTCAGTAATTGCCAATGGTGGTAAACTGCTAACTCCCAAGATAGCCTATAAAACGAAAGATGGCCAAAAAGAAGAAAAAGTTTTACCTGATGATGAAAAACAAGTGATATCGCCAAAAACCGCTTCTCAAATAACTGAAATGATGGTTGCGGCCGTCGAAAACGGCGAAGCGCATGCATATGCACCTCGCGGTTATCGAATTGCAGGCAAAACCGGCACAGCCCAAATTCCGGTTGCCGGGCATTATGATCCAGACAAAACTATCGCCAGTTTTGTTGGTTTTGCACCGGCCGATGATCCGAAATTCGTAATGTTGGTTCGGTTTAACCAACCCTCTTCTTCGCCATTTGGTTCAGAAACCGCCGCGCCTACCTTTTTTGAAATCGCCAAAGAACTCTTCAATTATTTCGGGGTTCTACCCACAGGGTGATAAAAGATGATAAAATAAAACAGATGAATTTTCTATTTCCAAATAATAATTTTTCAGCCAACCCAGCATTAATTCTCATATTTTTACCTTTGATTATTTGGTCTTTTGCCATGAAAGGTTTTGCTCTGTGGCATGCGGTGCAGGAAGATGAAAAATACTGGTTTATGGCTATTTTAATTTTAAACACATTTGGTATTTTAGAAATTTTCTATCTTTTTGTATTTGCCAAAAATAAAATCGGAGTCAATTCTCTTCTCAAAAAAATCAACATCGGCAAACATTGATCTCCTTAAAACATTTTGACCTCTTGCAATTTTTCATTGAACAATGCTAACTTAAATTTAAGCCCCGCCCCGCTGCGTAGAAGTATGTTTTAAAGCAAAATGAGATAAGACCCAAAAACCTGATTTTTAGAGGATACTGAAGGACTTTTGGTCTTAACAAGTGTTAGCTTAGATTGATTTATAGGGCAAAACTCGTTTTTACATACTTTTAGCGCTTGTCTGCTCCAATCTGCTAAAATCACTCAAAAAGAAGAGTCATTTTCCAGTCTTGCTAGATTCTTTCCGATCTAGTAGTATATGGTTTGTACATTCAAAAGCTGCGTATCAAGAATGACGGTTAAGGAATTGGCCTGTTTGATCCGTCTGGCAACCCTCTGAGTCTGACTCGGGAATGGGTGCCAAATCCAAACCCGTAGGGGAAGTCTGACTTTCCGAGAAAGGGAAGATACTAATTTGTAGAAACTCTCCATCGGGAGAGTTTTTTTGTGCACTTTCTAAAAAATAATCCTTAATGAATTATCAATATTTTACTTCCGAATCAGTTTGTGCGGGTCATCCTGACAAAGTCTGCGACCAAATCTCAGATGCCATACTAGATGCATGCTTAAAGCAGGATTCCAATGCTCATACTGCAATTGAGGCCTTAGCGACTATCAATCATCTTACATTAGCAGGTGAGGTAAAAATTAAACCAAAGGTAAAAATTGACTACGAGAGAATCGCCCGCCAAGTGATTAGGGATTTAGATTACACTGATGATGTCTACAATTTTTCTTATAAATCACCTATTCTTTGTCTAATCCATCAACAGTCCCCGGATATCGCCATAGGCGTAGACAGTGGGGGCGCTGGTGATCAGGGAATGATGTTTGGCTACGCCGCCACAGAAAGTAGCGAACTCATGCCCTTACCGATTTTTCTGGCCCACAGACTGGTTGAGAAAATTGATGAAGTCCGCAGGAATAAAATTATCCCCTATCTTCGTCCTGACGGCAAAAGCGAAATAAAAGTTTTATATGAAAATGGCAAACCCAAAGGGGTTGAGTGTGTGGTTCTGGCAGTTCCCCATGATCCAAAAATCCCAAATAGTCAACTTTGCGATGATCTTTATCAGAAAGTTGTTTTGCCTGTATTGGAAAAATATCAACTTTTCTGTCCGAAAAAGAAGCTTGTTGTTAACGGAACAGGAAAGTGGGAAGTTGGTGGACCAGCCTCAGATACGGGACTTACCGGAAGAAAGATTATTGTCGATACATACGGAGGAATGGGACGTCACGGGGGTGGTTGCTTTTCGGGGAAAGAGCCGACAAAAGTTGATCGGGGAGGCGCATACGCTGCCCGTTTTATTGCCAAGAATGTAGTTGCTAAAGGTTTTGCCAACCGCTGTGAAGTGCAGGTAGCTTATGTTATTGGACAAAAGGAGCCTTTAACAAAGTCGCTTGAGACGTTCGGTACCGAAAGAGTCAACAAGAAAAAAATTGAAAAATTTGCATGGAGCCTACTTGATCTTTCAGTTGGTGGAATAGTCCGTGGTTTAAATCTTCTACACCCTATTTATCGTCAAACCGCAGCTTACGGCCACTTTGGCCGTCCGGGATTCCCCTGGGAAAAAATTGTCAGTTAAAATTACCAATCCGATTGGAGATTTGCTAAAATTTGAGCGTGTGGCAGAAGGTTAAAAATTATTATCATCGTGCTCAAGCTTTAGCGTCTAGCGTTTTTTTTGGTTTCCCGTCGAAAAAATTAATGGTCATTGGTGTTACCGGAACTGATGGTAAAACTACGACTGTCAATATGATCTACCATATTCTTAAATCGTCTGACAAAAAAGTTTCAATGGTTTCTTCTGTCAGCGCCCAAATTGGCCAAAAATCATATGATACCGGTTTCCATGTCACTACCCCTAGTCCTTGGAATATTCAAAAGTATTTAAAACAGGCCAAAGACAGCGGCTGCGAGTATTTTGTTTTAGAAGCCACCTCTCACGGTTTAGACCAGAATAGACTCGCCTTTGTAAATTTTAAAGTCGGCGTTATTACTAACATTACTCATGAACATCTTGACTATCATCAAACTTGGCAAAATTATGCTAAAGCAAAATCTAAACTTTTTTCCGAGGTTCAATTCTCCATCTTAAACAAAGACGATAAAAAATCATTCGATTTTCTCAAAAACAATATTAGCGGTAAAGTAATAACATATAGCCTAAAAAAAGGCTCAGATGTAAATCTTGCCAATTTCCCTGTAAAACTCAAAATTTCAGGCAGGCATAATCTTTCAAATGCGCTAGCCGCAACTGCGGTTTGTCATGCATTGGGTATTGATAAAAAGATAATTTTAAATGCTCTGACAAACTTCCCGGGAGTTATAGGCCGTATGGAAGAACTGAAAATGGGTCAAGACTTTAAGATGATTGTTGATTTTGCCCACACCCCCAATGGGCTTGAACAAGCCCTCAAAACATTAAAGTCAAATGTCAAAAGTCATCCCTTCGACAAGCTCAGGTCTTCGACCCTGAGGTCTTCGACTCCGAGGCTCAGACTCGAGGAGCTCAGACCCGAAGGGATGACCCTGAGCTCACCGAAGGGTCAAATGTCAAAGGTTATAGTGGTTTTTGGTGCAGCCGGTCTTCGTGATCAATCCAAAAGACCAATCATGGGTAAAATAGCCGGTCAGCTTGCTGATCGTGTTGTTCTTACAGCCGAAGATCCAAGAACAGAAAAAACCGAAGATATTATGGACCAGATTGCTCAAGGCTTAATTTCTCAAGGCAAAAAAGAAGGAAAGGATTTCTTCAAAATCGCAAACAGACGTCAAGCGATCGAATACGCAATCACTACGCTTGCCGAAAAAGGCGATATTGTGGCTACTTTTGGTAAAAGTCACGAGAAATCAATGACCTATGGCAAAAAGGATTATCCCTGGGACGAATTCCAGGCCGTTAAAGAAGCTATTAGGAAGAGATTAAAAAATGGAGAATGATTTTGCAGCGATAGTTTTGGCAGCGGGGATTGGTAAAAGAATGAAATCATCCTTGCCCAAGGTCTTGCACCAAATTGCTGGCAGGCCGATGCTTGTTCGTACTTTGGAAGTTCTTAACCAGGCTAGGCCTCGCCAAGTTATTATCGTTGCCAGCCCCCAAAATATAGATCTGATTAAAAAGCAAATTGGCAATAAGTATGGCTTTGCCATTCAAAAATCCCCATTGGGAACGGCCGATGCCGCAAGTGCTGGGCTTAAAAAAATAAACCCAGGCACAAAAACAGTTGCGGTCATTTATGGAGATGATACTGCCTTTTATAAACCAGAGACAATTGTTAAAGTTTTTACCTTCCATCAAGGGACAAAATCCAAAATGACCTTTGTGACAGTTAAAGTTAAGAATCCAAGGGGCTTGGGCAGGATCATCAGAGAAAACGGTAAACTTGCCGGAATTATTGAAGAAAAAGACGCAACTGACGTTCAAAAGAAAATAAGAGAAGTTAACGACGGGCTTTATTTCTTCGAAAAAAACTGGCTCCGGGAAAATATTTCACAACTGAGACCTTCGCCTGTCACAAAAGAATTATATCTTACAGACCTGATTACTATTGCTCTCAAAAATCAGGTGCCTGCCCAGAGTTATGAACTCAAGGATTTACACCAATGGCATTCTGTAAACACCCCAAAAGAGTTGGAGGCTGCTAATCGAAAGGTGGGGAAAAGAATCCATATTATGGGAATTGCCGGTGCGGGAGCGGCAGCTACTGCTGGTATTGCTCATGCTTATGGCTACCAAGTCACAGGCTGTGATTTAACGCCTGCATCTCTTTACACAAAGAATCTGAATCTAAAGATCGAAAAAGGCCATAACCCAAAGCATCTTAAAAATATGGATATGCTCGTTATTTCACCTGCAGTCTTAAAATTCAATCAGCGCAATAAAGAAGTCCTGGCAGCCAGGAAAATCAAGACCCCGACTTTTACATGGCAGCGTTTTCAAGGAAGATTTTTACAAAAAGATAAATTTGTGATTGCTATTGCCGGCTGCTATGGCAAGTCGACAACGACTGCAATGATCTCTCAAATTCTTACGGATGCTGGACTTGATCCAACCTGTGAAATTGGCGCAAACGTTATTGCTTGGGGGGAAACAAACTATAGAGCGGGCAAATCGAGTTATTATGTTTGCGAAGCAGACGAATACAACAATAACTTCTTAAACTACGACCCGGATGTTGCCATTATCCTTAATGTTGGATGGGATCATCCAGATTTTTTTAAATCCAAAGAAGCAGTTTTTACCTCTTATGAAAAATTCATTGGGAAAGTTAAAAGAGGTGGTACCTTAGTTATCCCTGATGTAGCTCGGCTCAATAAGCTGGCAAGCTATGTACATCCTAGTGTTAAAGTAGTCAAAATAACTGATTTTGGCAAACTTAACTTGTCAATTATCGGTAATTTCAGACGTCAGAATGCCAATGCAGGCTTAACGGTTGCTGAAATTTTGGGACTTGATCTTGCTAAAGCCAGAAAATCGATTGAAAATTTCACAGGTTTGAGTCGAAGATTAGAATATAAAGGTCAAATTGGCAAAACGAAAGTTTACGATGATTATGCCGTTCAGCCCTATACTGTCAAAGTTACAACTGACGTCCTCAAAAATAGATTCAAAAACAAGAAAGTTATTTTAGTATTCGAGCCGCATACCTTTTCCAGAATTGAAACCTTTTTTGGCGACTTCGTTTCGACCCTAAAGAACACAAAAGTTGATCGAGTACTCATTACCAACGTTTACCCTGCGAGAGAACGAGGCGACAAGACTCAGCTGGCGTTAAAACTTGCAAAGAAAATAGGCGATAAGGCAAAATACACCGGTTCTCTGGAAGAGACGGCAAGTTATCTCAAGGATCATTTAATTGATTTTGATGCAATTCTCTCAATGGGCGCGGGTGATAGCTATAAATTGTATGACTTACTCAAACAATAAAACAGTAAAATCAATAAAAACAATCAATAGAAATCAAAAAAAAGTATCGACTTAACACGCCAGGTGTGTTCTAGCCAAAGACATGAGGAAATGAGAAAATGGGAAATTTAGAAGAGATTAAGACTATTTTAGGTCCTCTCAGGGTTTATGAAAATGAACCTTTATCGCGGCATACCTACTTTAAAATTGGTGGACCAGCCAGGCTTTTTTTCGAAGCAAAAACAGTTGATGATCTCAAATTAGCCGTGGAAACTGCTTACCGCTATCAAATCCCCTTCGTCGTTTTGGGTGGCGGAGCCAATGTTCTTGTTTCTGACAGGGGCTTCGAAGGTTTAGTTATCAAAAATAAAGCAACGGGTATTAAACTGATTGGACTCAAAGGTACTATTGGCAAAACAGGTAAAGGTATCAAAAACGCCCTTGTCTGGACTGCCTCTGGGACCCCTATGAATCAGTTAGCTCGTTTCACGATCGACCAAACCTTAGAGGGTTTAGAGTTTTTACTCTCCGTACCGGGGACGATTGGAGGCGGACTAAAGATTAACGCCCATTTTAATGTCGAAAAACACGAGTTTATTGGCAACAGACTTATGTCTGCGGCTCTATTTGATCTAAAGACTGGAACAACCAAAAGTGTCAATCACGATTACTTTGACTTTTCTTACGATCATTCCAAAATTCAAGAGACTGACGAAATTGTTTTAGAAGCCATTTTTAAATTGGATAAAGCTAAAGACCAAGGTGACCTATGGCAGAAAGCGATGGATGGGATCAAACGTCGCAATGAAGAACAACCGGTTGGCAGCGCATGCTCTGGTTGTATTTTTAGAAACATTTCTCGCAAGGATGCCATGCGTCTTGTAACGCCAAACTTAACAACTTCAACTGGTTACATCATTGAAAGTCTTGGGCTTAAAGGAACTAAAATTGGAGGGGCGGCAATTTCAAGTACTCATACCAATTTTATCATCAACACAGCAGGCGCAACTGCTGGCGACGTGCTAAAATTGATAAATCTGATAAAAACCAAGGCAAAAGAAAAATATAATCTTGATCTTAAGGAAGAAATATTTTACGTTGGAGATTTCGATGAAATTTCTAATTGATTTAATTACCTAATTGACCTAATTAAATACTAAGCACAAAGCACTAAATTCAAATTCTACAAAAGTTTAGAATTTGAGATTTTGAGAATTAGGGTTTGTTTGGAAATTAGGGTTTAGAAATTAGAAATTCCTCTGAAGGAGGTTATGTGGCTAGATTCGAAATAACAGGTGGAAACAGGCTGTCTGGAAGAATAAAAATAGCTGGCAACAAAAATGCAGTTTTACCAATCATGGCAGCCTGTTTGCTCACCGAAGATACTTGTACTTTAGAGAATGTTCCTCTCATTTCTGACGTCGTGCATATGGCCAAACTTCTTGAAGTATGCGGCGCCAAAATTTCCGGGACTGGTTCTTCAAAGCTGGTGATTAATTGTCAAAAAATTAAATCACAAGAGTTGCCTGGAGAACTTACTGAAAAATTGCGGGCTTCTGTTCTTTTACTGGGTCCGATTCTCTCACGGACAGGTGAATTAAAAATGGCCTATCCTGGTGGTGACATTATTGGCAGGCGGCCACTTAACACTCATATCCAGGTACTTGAAGCTCTTGGTTGTTTAATTGATCAGGATGAAAATTTTTTTACTGCCAAGGCGAAAAGATTAAAAGGAGCCAAAATTTTTTTGCAAGAAGCGTCAGTGACAGCTACTGAAAATGCCATCATGGCCGCGGCGTTGGCAGATGGGGAAACACAGATTAAAAGAGCAGCCTCAGAACCCCATATTGTCGATCTCTGCCAGTTTCTGGTAAAAATGGGCGCTTCTATCTCTGGTATTGGCTCAAATGTTTTGACAATTTCTGGCGGCAAAAAACTTACAGGAACCACCCATCGCATCCGTCTTGATCATATCGAAGTTGGCACTTTTGCAATTTTGGCAGCTGTGACTTCCGGTAAAGTAGAAATTAACCCAATTGTAAAAGAAGATCTAGATATGACCCTTTTGACGCTTGCCAACTTTGGAGTTAATTTCAAAATCGATGGGGATTCTTTGATAATTGCTGACAATAAATTGCATGCCGTCGAAAAAGTTGTGACTGATGTTTGGCCGGGTTTCCCAACCGATTTGATGGCTCCCATGATTGTTTTGGCAACGCAGGCCGAAGGCGTAACGATCCTGCACGATTGGATGTATGAGTCCCGGATGTTTTTTGTTGATAAACTACTTTCCATGGGAGCAAAAGTTGAAATTGCCGACCCCCATCGTGTATTAGTTTACGGTCCAACAAAACTCCACTGTCAAAGGTTGGACACCCCGGATATACGTGCTGGCATGGCTCTTGTCATTGCCGCTCTTGCTGCTCAAGGCAAAAGCGTAATCGATAAAGCAGAATTGATAGAGCGCGGCTATGAAAACATCGCCGAAAGACTGGCTGCTCTTGGTGCAAAAATCAAGCGCTTGGATTAACAATCTCCCTTTATGGTTAAAAAATTAAAGGTAGCAGTTCTGATGGGCGGCAAATCTCCCGAGCACCAAATCTCACTTTTGACCGGTCGCGAGATAGCCAAAAACCTCAGCCCCAAAAAATACGACCCTTTATCAATCATAATTTCAAGAAATGGAAAATCTTTTCGATTAAACAATAAAGAATACCTTCTCGGTCAACTGTCAACTGTTAACTGTCAACTGTTTATAATCGCCATGCACGGACCGTATGGTGAAGATGGCACAATCCAAGGCTTTTTAGATCTTATCGGAGTTCCATACACCGGATCCGGGGTTTTAGCTTCAGCTTTGGGTATGGATAAAATTTACTCAAGGAAATTATTTACCCATAAAGGCTTAAAAGTGCCTAAATATTTGGTGTTGAGCAAAGACGAAAAACAATCTAAAGTTTGGCAACACCTCCTGCCCCCAATTTTTATTAAGCCGAATGCTCAGGGATCATCAATTGGCGCGTCTATTGTCAAAAAGAAAAAAAATCTCAAAAAAGCGCTCAACCTAGCGTTTTCTTATGGCAATACAACAATTATTGAAGAATTCTTAGATGGCATTGAAGTCACCTGCGCTATTTTAGGTAATAGTAATCCAAAACCGCTTCCGCTTGTGGAAATCATTCCCAAAAAAGAGTTTTTCGATTATGAAGCAAAATATAATGAAAAATTGACCGATGAGATCATTCCAGCCAGAATAAGCAAGTCTTTAACTAAAAAAGCCCAATGTGTTGCTCTCTTGGCTTATCAAACACTAGGATGTAGGGGGTTTGGTAGGGTAGACATGATCATCAAGGGTAAAGGTGTCTATGTTCTTGAAGTTAATACTGTTCCAGGTCTTACTCCAGTCTCCCTTTTCCCAAAAGCCGCCGCAGCAGCCGGCATTTCTTATCAAAAACTCCTCGACAAGATCATTAACCTAGCAATCGAAAATTAAAATAGTTTTCATTTCATAGTTCTTAATTCAGAGTTCTATTTATATTGTGCCCCATAGTTTGCTTTTAAGCCCAGATTCAAGTATAATTACCATTTAGTCATGATTAATACAAGCGTTTTTCGGGAGGTTAAAACCTGGAAAAAACCACTCCATATTTCGCATACACTTGCCGCCAAGCATTATCTAAAATTTTTGCAAGGTCTTGAAATAATCGGCATCACCGGCAGTGTTGGTAAAACCCTCACCCAAAATGCCATAGCCAGTATTCTTTCTCAAAAATTCAAAACGATTGTTGGTGACGAAAACCTTGATCCAACTTTCCGTATCCCTAAAACTATCTTGTCGGCTAAACCCTGGCACCAAAAACTGGTCTTAGAGTATGGAGTGGAACATCCGAGTGACATGGATCACTACTTATCTCTGGTCAAACCTAAAATCGTCGTGGTCACTACTATTTCTCCGACCCACTTAAAATATTTCACAGATGTCGAAGGTGTCTTTGCCGAAAAATCAAAACTAGTACAGGCTCTGCCGCGCGATGGTTATGCGGTTTTAAATGCCGACGATCAGCAAGTTGTTAAAATGGCAAACCTAACATCTGCCCGTATTTGCTGGTTTGGCCAAAAGTCACAGGATGGAGTTAAAATATCCCATTTCTCGCAGAGCCTGAAAGGATCAAAATTTAGACTCCATAATAACGGTGATCAGGCGACAGTCTCCTGGAAAGTAGTTGGCCATCATCAACTCCTGGCAGCATACGCTGCTGCCACTGTCGGCTTAATTTGCTCCATGACCTTAAAACAGATTGCCAAAGGCCTGTCGCAAACAAAACCTCCCATCCACAGGCTCAATTCAATAACTACAAAGGATATAAAAATTTTAGATGATACTTACAACGCTTCTCCAAAGGCTGCGACCGAAGCAATCAAAACGTTAGTCGATCTTGGTAAAAGATTAGATAAGATTGCGGTTCTGGGAGAGATGAAAGACTTAGGCACCGACAGCGAAAAATTTCACCAGGAACTCGGCCAAAAAATTTCCAGGTCTAACATCAATCGTTTAGTCACAATCGGCAAAATTGCCAATTTTATCGGTCAAGCCGCTGAAAAACATCATTTTAAGGGAAAGATTGTCAGTGTCCCAAATACAAAAGAGGCTATAAAAACTCTTAAAAATATCGTCACGCCAAAGAGCGTTGTCTTAATCAAAGGCTCTCGCCATGCCCATTTGGAGAGAATTGTTCTGGGCTTGCTTCACAAATCGACTAAGATAAATTGCTACCACTGCGGTACTCTTAAATAGTTGATATAATAAAATTCGAACATCGAATCAAGGAAATATGGTTCAAATCATCGGCTTAATCCTCTTGGCCTTTTTTGTAATAAGCGTTCTTTTAGTCCCATTTATTAATATCCTCTACAGAATTAAATTCCAACGCCAGAGACAAAAAACTCGCGACATTTTTGAAATCCTCACACCCATTTTCGACAGACTTCATGCCCACAAAATTGGAACGCCTCTAGGCGGAGGGGCTTTGATAATTTTTGTGGTTACAGTTTTGTATCTTCTAATTATTAATTTAGCACCTTTCTTTGGTATCGGACAAACGTCCGTTTACTCTCATAAAAAAGAAGTTACTATATTGCTTTTTACCTTTTTGTCGTACGGCCTTCTAGGCATGTATGACGATTTGAGAAAAACATTCGGTTTCAAAAAGACTAATTTTTGGGGATTGCGCTTTCGCTGGAAATTTTTAATACAATGGATTTTGGCTTTTGCTATCGCTTGGTTTTTATATAAACAGCTAGGCATCGATATAGTCAATATCCGTTTTTTTGACGTTTTGAATTTAGGAGTTTTTTATATTCCGTTTGCTGCCTTTGTCATTGTTTCGTTTGCTAATGCCGTCAATATTTCAGACGGACTTGATGGTTTGGCAGCCGGGCTTTTAACAATCTCCTTAATGGCATTTTTAGTCATGTCTCGTTCTATTTTGGATACTACCCTTTCGACGTTTTTAGGCCTTCTAATTGGCGCCCTAATTGCCTTTTTATACTTCAACATTTGGCCTGCCAGAATTTGGCTCGGTGATGTTGGCGCTCTTTCATTTGGAGCAACCCTGGCAGTTTGTGGCCTTCTTTTAGGCAAACCCATTGCCCTGGCTGTTATTGGGGGTGTATTTATTGTCGAGATTTCCTCATCCCTTTTGCAAATCCTCTCCAAAAAAATAAGAAGTAAAAAATTATTCGAGGTTGCCCCAATCCACCTTTGGTTACAGGCTAAGGGCTGGGAGGAACCCAAAATAGTTTTTAGATTTTGGCTTGCCCAGATAATGTTTGCCTTCCTTGGTCTTTGGCTCTCGTTTTTCTAAATGAGCAATAATTCTATTGGTCTTTTCGATTCTGGCGTGGGGGGACTTTCCGTTCTTCGGGAAATTCGAAAATCTTTACCAAAGGAATCCTTTATATTTTTCGCCGATCAAAGCCACAACCCATATGGAGCTAAGTCTGAAAAACAATTGCAGGATTTAAGTTATCGTATTACAAAATTTCTTTTAGGGCACAATATAAAACTTTTAGTTATCGCCTGTAACACCGCAACTTGTTATGCGATTGATTACTTAAGATCGAAATTTAAAACTCCCATTGTTGGCGTTGTTCCGGCCATCAGGCCTGCAGTAACAGGTACAAAAAAAGGAAAGATTGCAGTTATGTGTACTCCCGCAACTGCTAAAAGTTCTTATTTAACTTCATTAATCTCAGATTACGCCACATTTACATCTGTCTTAAGACTGGGGTGCAAGAATCTTGAAGAGTCAATTGAATATTTAGAGGGAGGAAAAATTACTAAGCTTCTTGATATCTATACCGATAAAATCAAAAAGTTTGGGGCTGACGTTGTTGTTTTAGGTTGTACCCATTTCCCGCTGGTTAGAGATGATATCGAAAAAGGAGTCGGGCCACATATTAAAATTATCGATTCAGGAAAGGCAGTGGCCCGGCGGGTTAAATTTTTGCTTGCGGCAGAAGATGATTTTTCCACAAAAAAACTACAGGATCAATACTTTACGACTGGTGACCCCCAAAAATTTTCGGAGGTGGCCTCAGCTCTACTAAAACACAAAGTAGTTGCCCGAAAGGTTTTTATTTAGTTCTTCCTTTTTATGATTAAAGTTAAAAATATCGCCATTTTTGGTTTAGGCAAGGAAGGTGTAGCAAGCGCCAATTATTTTGGCAAAGACAACCAAATTTCCATTCTCGACCAGAAACCCAAAGAGAAAATAGAGAAAGTTTTTTTAGACAAAGTAAAGGCTAGAGATGCAAGTTTTTACTTTGATGGAAATTTACCAAAGAATCAAAAGTTTGATTATATTATTCGCTCCCCAGGAGTTCGGTCAGACAACCCGTTAGTCTTAAAACTTATTAAAAGTGGTGCCATCGTAACGTCTGCAACTAAAATATTTTTTGATCTCTGTCCTGGTATCATAATCGGCGTCACCGGCACCAAAGGTAAAGGAACCACCTCTGCACTTGTCTATGAGATGCTCAAAACCAAATATGGCCAAGTTTATTTAGCTGGCAATATTGGTACACCAATGCTTGAAATTCTGCCTAAATTAAAAAAAAGTAGCTTTGTAGTTCTTGAGCTTTCCAGTTTTCAACTTTTTGATCTTAAAAAAAGTCCTCATATTGCTGTTGTTCTGATGATTACGTCTGAACATTTAGATTGGCATAAAACCAGCCAAGAATACCGGCAAGCAAAAAAGTCCATAGTTGCTTATCAAAACAAAAACGATTTTGCGGTAATCAATCAGGACTACCCAGTTTCAAAGAGTTTTGCTAACAAGACAAAAGCTTGCGTCTACTTTGTCTCAACAAAACAGAATACCAATGGAGTTTACATTGCAAACGGAAAGATAATCTCAGAAATTGCTGGTTATGAGGAAATTTGTCCAACATCAGATGTGATTCTTTCTGGACGTCACAATTTACAAAATGTGGCAGCAGCGATATCAATTGCGAGGATTTTAGATATAGAAAGTCAAAATATTGTTGAGATTCTTAAGAACTTCAAGGGATTAACTCATCGACTTCAGCTAGTTAGGGAAATAAATAAAGTTAAGTATTATAACGATTCTTTTTCGACTACGCCCGAAACCACTATCTCCGCAATCGAAGCTTTCCAAAACCCCAAAATTCTAATTTTAGGAGGTTCTTCAAAAAAGTCTGACTTTTCCCTCTTAGGACAAAAAATCGTAAGCGACAAAAGCGTTAAGGCCTTAATTCTCATTGGACAAGAATCGGGTAGAATAAAAGAGGCTGTAACTCAAACTGGTAACTTTACCGGTCAAATCATAAAAGGGTTAAAAAATATGAAAGAAATTGTCCAAAAATCGCAATCTCTTGCAAAAGCTGGCGACATAGTAATTCTTTCTCCAGCTTGTGCCTCATTCGATATGTTTAAAAATTATCAGGATAGGGGAGAGCAGTTTATAAACGAAGTCAAAAGGATAGGCAAAAATTAAGGTTATGAGGATAAACCTAAAATCTCAACGAAGCAATTTCGATGTACCACTTATTGCGGCAACGACCACACTTGTATTTTTCGGTCTTTTGATTATCTATGATGCTACGGTTGTTTCCGCCTTTCGTGATTTTGGCGACAAATATTATTACTTTAAAAATCAACTTATTTGGGCCAGCCTCGGTTTTATGGCCCTTGGCCTTTTTAGTTTTTTTGACTATCACAAACTTTTGAAAATGGCACCCCTTTTCGTAATCGTCAGTTTCCTCCTTTTATTACTTGTGCTGATTCCTCACATTGGTACTAAAGTATATGGTGCCAGACGCTGGATCACCATTGCAGGATTTACCTTTCAACCCTCAGAACTTGCCAAAATTGCCATTATTCTCTATTCGACAAATATCATGTCCAAATTTGAAAAATTTAAAATCATCCTTACCGATATTACCCTTGTGCTTTTTTTACCAATTCTTCTGATGGCTCTTTTGGTTCTTTCCCAACCTGATCTTGGGACAGCCGCGATTTTTGTAGGAATCCTTTTGACCATTTATTTTATTGGAAAAGGACCCGTTTGGCACTTCTTACTACTAATTCCTGGCCTTATTGTTATAGGAATAATCAGTATCTTTACTCATCCTTATAGAGCATCCAGAATTACCTCTTTTTTTAATCCTAGCCACGATCCTCAAGGGGTTTCTTATCAAATAAACCAAATATTAATTGCCATCGCATCAGGTGGGCTTTTTGGAGTAGGACTTGGAGGATCACGTGCCAAATTTGCCTTTATTCCCGAAGTTCAAAGCGATTCCATTTTTGCAATTTTTGTTGAAGAGCTGGGTTTTGCCGGTGCGCTTATTTTCATAAGCCTTTTTATATTTTTAATTAAAAGAGCAATTAATATTGCCAGAGAAAGCCTCGACTTTGAGGGAAAAATCTTAGCAATGGGCATTATTGGTTTACTTTCGATCCAAAGTCTTTTTAATTTGGCTTCTGTTGTTGCACTTGTACCACTAACAGGGATCCCTCTCCCGTTTATTTCCTATGGCGGCTCATCACTTTTTGTTACGATGGCCACAATTGGTATCCTGATAAATATTAAAAGACAATCATAAATGAAAAAAATCGTTGTTTGTGGAGGGCATTTTACTCCGGCATTGGCATTGATTGAACAACTTGAAGGCCACAAATCATCCCCGAATAAGGAAGAAATCATCTTTTTTGGCCGCAAATTTGCCACTGAAGGTTCAAAAAGTTTCTCCGCTGAATATCAAACGACCCTCAAAAAAAATATCAAATTTTATTCAATAACAGCTGCAAGACTCCAAAGAAAATATTCAAGATACACAATTCCCTCTCTTGCAAAACTTCCGTGTGGATTTTTACAAAGTCTTATTCTTCTAATTGTTATCAGGCCAAATTTGATAGTTTCTTTCGGCGGATATTTATCTCTCCCCGTGGTCTTTTGTGGCTGGCTTTTAGGTATTGACTCAATAACCCATGAACAAGCGATAATACCCGGATTGGCGACCAGAATTAACTCGCTTTTCGTAAAAAAAATTTTTTTGAGTTGGCCCCAGACTCAAAAATACTTCAATAACGCCAAATCAGAAGTTATAGGAAATTTGATACGCGGATCACTTTTTAAAACTGAGGTAAATAATCCCCGGATTAGAAAATTTTTGGAAAAATCCGGAAAGAACAAATTAATTTTTGTAACAGGAGGCAACCAAGGTTCTCATTTTTTAAATAAGCTCATTTTTGAATCTCAAGATTTGTTTAAAAACTATGCCATACTTCACCAAATTGGCACCGCTAATTTTGCCGGTGATCATCAAAGCGCAAAAGCTATCAAAAACAAAAACTACCTGAGTGACGAATACATCGAGCCGGACAACATTGGCCCGATTATGAAGAATGCGTTATTAGTAATTGCCCGTTCAGGTGCTAATACAGTTTGGGAGCTGGCGATTTTGGCAAAGCCGGCCATTTTAGTTCCCCTACCGATTGCAGCGCAGGGTGAGCAAGTAGAAAATGCCAAAATTCTAAAAAATGCAGGCTCGGCAATTGTTATTAATCAATCAGATTTAACAACAAAAACACTCAAAGATACGCTGGAAAAAATGTTCACTAATCTGGAAAAATTCCAAAAACCCGCCAAAAACTTTCAAAAAACCCTCCCCAAAGACGCTTCTCGAAAGCTATCAAACTATATTGCTGGGTACCTAACTGAGGCGGGAAATTAGTGTATACTTAAAGTATGGCCAAGATGCTGCCCGTTTTGGTTTTGTTAATTCCAATCTCAGCTATTTTCTTTCTTTACCAAATAACAAAGCTAAAATACGCGGAAATAATTCAAGACAAAGCATGCGTTAACCCCCAAAATGTTTTAAAAGAACTGCAAATCGCCAACAAAAGCGCCCTTTTTGTTTCAACGCAAAAACTGACCATAGATCTTAAGAATAAATTCTCCTGTATCGAAGATGTCAAAATAAAAAAAAGATTTCCCGTCAAAACAATAATTGAAATCAAGGTTAAAAAATCAGTCGCTAAAATCGAAGGAACAAATTTTGTAGTACTGGAATCAGGACAAGTAGAAGAAGCCAAAAACGACAAAGACAAACCAACTATCTATCTGCCCGGGGATTTAACGCCACAGCTTGGCCAAAAAATCACTGATCAAAACGTGCTGCTTGCACTCAAAATTGGCGCATTACTTTTAAAATCAGATTTTATCACCGCCAACATTCGATTTTTACCGCAAGGGGATATTGCAGTTTACAACAACCAGGGAGTTGCCATTATTTTCTCGAACCAAAAAGGGCAAGATACACAGGTTGACTCTTTACAGCGAGTGCAGGCCTCGTCTAAAATAGATGCGACAAAAATAGCCAAAATTGACTTGCGTTTTGATAAACCTATAATAGTTTACAAATAAGCAAAACATGCAGGGGTTTCTGGAAAAAGTACCGGGTATTGGCAAAAAGAGAACCTCCGGATAAAAAATAATGTCTAAAGATAAAGTTGTAGTTGGTGTTGATATTGGCTCCTCTAAAATTACCACAGTTATTACCACTGTCCAGAATGACTCATCTGTCAATGTCATTGGAGTTTCTACCCTTGCCGCCCGTGGATTGCGTAAGGGCCAGGTGGTGGATATTGAAGAGGCAGTTGCTGCAATCAGCCAGTCGTTGGAGGCAGCAGAAAGAATGGCTGGTTATTCAGTTGGCACAGCCTTTATTTCTGTAGATGGTGTTCATATTGAATCACAAAACTCTAAAGGAGTTGTAGCCATTGCGGACGCCAGCGGTGAAATAACCACAGAAGATGTTACCAGAGTAATCGAAGCTGCCAGAGCAATTTCACTACCCTCCTCGAGAGAAATCTTGCATGTTATTCCCAGGTATTTTGTCGTTGATAGCCAAAGTGGAATCAAAGATCCGCTTGGAATGACAGGCGTCAGAATGGAGGTCGAAACACATATAATCACCGGCGCCACTACTGCTCTAAGAAATATCGCCAAATGTGCCAGTCTCGTTGGGATAGACGTTGAAGGTATGGTTTTTTCTGGCCTTGCTTCTTCCTACTCAACGCTTTCCGACACAGAAAGAGAACTAGGCGTTATTTTAGTTGATTTTGGAGGAGGTACTACCGACATCTGTATTTTCACCGAAGGTAGCCCAATTTATTGTTCTGTTATACCTGTCGGTGCCAGAAACGTTACTAACGATCTGGCCATTGGTCTTAGAATTTCCCTGGAATCTGCCGAAAAAATTAAACTGGCACTTTCAAAGCCTCCCAAAATTGCCGTTGAGTCAGGCGAAAATGGCCCTGTTCACAAAGAGGATTCAGACCACCTGGATATTGCGGCTCTTGCCATCGAAGAAGATTTAACCAGAGTTTCTAAAAAGACTCTCATCGATGGGATTATGAAACCCAGGCTGCGTGAAATCTTAAACATGGTTAAAATTGAAATCCAAAAATCAGGCCTTGGTGGTTTGACTCCATCAGGAGTTGTTTTAACGGGTGGAGGGGCAGAAACTAGCGGAATGATCGAACTCGCCAGACATGAACTGGGCATGCCAGTTAGAATCGGTATCCCCCAGGGGGCGACGGGCCTTATTGATGAAATAAGCTCTCCTGCGTTTGCTTCCAGTCTCGGTTTAGTTATCTACGGCGCCCAATTTCAACAGGAAGATATCAGACTTCCATTGGTTGGCAGAATTCAAGTAAAGGGTATTTTCAACAAAGGCCTCGGATGGATCAAGTCTCTTCTGCCTTGATTAAAGTCACTTTCTAGCTCTTGCAAATAGGCCCTCTCTATGTTAAATTGTGACCGCTCTTAAGCATGTTAATAAAACCCGACGTCAATCGATTTGCCAAAATAAAAGTACTTGGAATTGGCGGAAGCGGCACTAATGCTCTAAACTCCATGATCTCTCAGTACCAGATTCAAGGCGTCGATTTTGTGGCGATCAATACCGACCAGCAACACCTTTTAGCTTCTCAAGCACCGACCAAAGTTCAAATTGGTGATGGGTTAACCAAAGGCCTTGGCGCTGGCGCTGATCCAGAAATCGGCAAAAAAGCTGCGGAAGAATCAATAGAGCGCATCAAAGAAGTAATCACAGGAGCCGATATGGCATTTTTAACCTACGGTGCGGGCGGCGGTACAGGCACTGGTGCCGGACCTATCATTGCCGATCTCTCCCGTAAGCTTGGCATTCTTTCTGTCGCTGTCGTTACCAAACCTTTTGGATTCGAGGGTACCAGAAGAATGATTGTTGCCGAAGAAGGCATCGAAGCTCTTCGTGATAAAGTGGATACTCTTATTGTCATTCCCAACCAAAGATTGCTTGAAGTTGTTGATAAAAATGTTTCACTCTTGGAAGCATTTAAACTTGCAGACTCTATTCTTTCGCAAGGGGTTCAGGGTATTTCCGATATTATCGTCATGCCGGGTCTGATCAATGTTGATTTCGCCGATGTTAAAACAGTAATGACCAGCGCCGGAACGACTTTGATGGGTGTTGGCTCTGCCTCTGGCGAAAATCGTGCTTCAACTGCCGCCAGAAGCGCCATTGCCTCTCCGCTTCTGGACTCATCTATCGATGGTGCCCGTGGCATTCTTTTTAACATCACTGGCGGTTCTGATATGACCATGAACGAGGTTGATGAGGCAGCCAAGGTAATTACGGCCCAGGCAGATCCGGATGCTCAGATAATTTTCGGAGCTGCTATCGATGAAAAGTTGATTGACCAGGTGAAAGTTACTGTTATTGCTACTGGTTTTAATGAAACAAGAAGAAAATTTGTCTCCCTAGCCACTGAAGACGGTCAAATTCAGACTGAAAGCCCAGAGGCTACCGGTGAACAAAAAGATCAAATCGATGAAGACGAATTTGATATTCCCACATTCCTAAGGCAGATCAGATAACCCCCTTTTAGGATTCCAAATTTAATCAAGCACTGAAGGCGAAGATGCATTTGTCTTTAAAATAGCATCTCCTTCCTCAGAAGGGAAGGGGAGCAGTATTAGTTGTCGAACTGCTTGCAGGAATAAGCTAATCGTTGACTTTTGAGTATATAGTTGATATACTGAACATAGAAATTCCTCGCAAGAATTCTTCGCGCCACAAGCTACTCCCCCAAGGGGAGTATGCAAATCGACGAAAAAGACTTTTTATCTTTCATCACCGTAAAGCAAAGTCTAGCGCCTGAGACCATACGGCACTGCATGAGCCGTTTTCGGATCATCAGAGCATGGTTTGCTGACAAGGAGCTGACTAAAGAAAATGTCGAAATATTTCTGTTAGAGCTTAAACAAAGCGGGCTTAGGAATAATAGTTTAAACACCTATAATTTCGCCCTCCGCCACCTTCGAGATTATTGCAAGGATAGGGGAATGCCTTCCGATTTCTTTGACGGATTTAAATCATTCAAGAAAAACAGAGCCGACATCGTCATTTTAACTCTAGAAGAAATTGAGAAAATTTTAAATACTCCCCTAACGTACGGCAATTTTAGAGGTAAAGATGTCTCATTTTTGGATTTCAGGTACAGGGCAATGACAATGTTTCTGGCCTACACTGGTTGCCGATATTCGGAGGCAGCCGACCTTAAAATCAAACACCTTGATTTAAGCGCAGGTAAGGCCATATTTACCGAAACTAAGACAAACGAAAATCGAACGGTCTATTTTACCGAACCCCTCATTGGCAACATCAAAGAGATTACGGAGGATTGGGGTCCAGATAATTATCTCTTTCGCAACACAGTGGAAAATCACATTAAAGTCTCCGACTACAGCGCTGATTTGAAGAGGCGTGCAAGGGCGGCAGGCATCACAAAACGAGCATTCCCGCACAACTTTCGTCACAGTTTCATCACCAGTCTTTTGGAAACGGGTGTGCCTATCGAGCAAGTGGCATTGCTGGTCGGCCACCGAGACATCCGAACAACTTTTTCAACCTATGCACATTTAGCGGACAAAACTCTGCAAAGAGCAGCTTTGAGGCATCCCTTGATGCGAAAAAATGTTGACCCAAAAGAAATAATACGGGCAGTCAAAGAAGCGTTGGAAAATTTCGATCTGGCAAACGACCCTCGTTTTAAGTTTGACATTTCAGTAAGACAAAACGGCCTAAATTTTTCGCTGCTGGCAAAAAAATGAGGGACTGAATTTTCTCAATCCCTCAATATCCCACATCCACAAGCCATCTCCAATATTTTTTCCTCGCAAGAGTTATCTTTTAGATGGCTAATTTGTTTTCAAAATTTCTCATCGTCGCGCTATACTGGTAAATCTTCAAGCAAATCTGTCTCATCACTAAACTCGTCCCCTAAATCTCCGCCTAGATTGCCTCGCAGAGTACCTCCAAAGTCTTTAGAGCTGATGTAGCCATAATTTTTCTGCAATCTTGCATTCTTCACTGGCATATTTGTTAGGATTTCTTGCAACTTTACACTTTCAACTTGTTGATTTTGCTGGTTATATTTTGCAAGTTTGTAAGCAACAGGTATTTCGAATCTTTCAAAATTCTTTACCCTTAAGTAGCCATTGTCATCAATTTCAAGCAAGCCATATTCGATAAGTTTTTTTCTATAACGGGCGACAGTCGTTGAGTCACAACCCCAACCTTCGGCAATTTCAGCATCGGTTTTTAAAATGCGGCCATAAGTTTCACTGTGCCTTTTATCCCAATCAGCTTCCGACACGAAGGCGTAATACGCACCCAGAAGTGCGGAACCGCCCTGCTTGATCAATTCCTTGTCAGTTCGATGGAATACAAAGAAGCCCCTGAAATTTGGTTTAGCTTTCTTTCTTCTATTGATTCTCATAAAAAATATCGGCAGGGGAGGGTGCCGATACTTTTTCCTCCCCATATTTTTGCCAAAAAAAACGGTCGCCAGCAAACGCTTCGACCGAGAGAAAAACACTTCTCAAGTCCTAAAAGTATTCTACCTTAAGAGTTAAGTAATGTCAATGTTATGATTGTCACAACAATCTAATCATCTTGTTGTAGAGGCTGAACTTAGCAAGCAAGTTTTCTTGAAATGAATTCTGTGTTATAAATACAACAACATTGGCCTCGCAGCTAATACACGACGCAAAGGCGTCAGGGCCTGGAAGGGCGACCTTCCTAATGACCCTGACGCTGCGAGGCCGATGGCGAGGGAGGGTTGCCCTTTTTGTTATCGCCAGTTAAGCTTCACTGGAGGACAATTTCCCCTCAAAAACTAATTCAAGAACCATTTCTGCCAGAAGGGGGGTGAGTTAATTGAGCAAGTTAAAACTCGGCGCTATTATTTTTATTACCTTCATAGTTGGAGTCGGAATTGGCTCAGCGGCCAGCAAGTCTTCAACCACTGGTAAAGTTTCTAGCGATAACAAGGAGGAAATTCAACAATCAACAGTTCAAGGCGGTGGCAATGCTTTACCCCTTGCACAGGCAACACCAGAGTCAGGGGGTAAAGTCGTGGTCAAGAGCCACAACAAGAGAATAGAATACGGCTACCCAAAAATCGTTGGAGAGGTTGTAAACAATACTGCAAGCTCAGCCAGCTTCGTACAAGTAACAGCAACCTTTTATGATTCCAAGGGAGAAGTTGTAGGGACAGACTTCACCTATGCTAGCGATACGGCAAGCACACCTTTAGCGCCACAGGCCACAGCACCGTTTGAAATCACCGCAAGTCAAGGATTAACCTTTGACAATTACAAGTTGGACGTGACTTGGCGCTAGAAGATAAAAACAATAATCGAGAGGAGGTGAGACAAAATTAAAAATGTAGGAATTGCTGGTATTTTCGTAGCGGTATTTTTACTCCTGGCCATTTTTGGCGTCTCTAGGGTTCTTGCCGAAGATCTACCGATTGTTTCGATTGCCTGCGAGAGCCGCGACGGCAGCTTAAGAGCAATTGACGACGGCTTTAGCATCTTTAAGAAGTGCCATGGAAACAACCGACGGGTTATTATGATCGGCGCACAGGGGCCTAAGGGCGACAAGGGGGACAAGGGTGATCCAGGCGATGGTCCCAAGGGTGACAAGGGCGACCCAGGAGACCCAGGCTTTATACCAGATAAAATAGTCAATGTTTGTTTCAACGTCGCCACTGCCGCACTTACTGTAATGAAGGGTGGAACTTGTTTCCCGCACGTGCATTGGCAAATTCCAGTTCGATGCGTTCCAGGCAAACCGTGCCAGCCAGACAACCCAGATGATTCATTTTACGATCCTATCCAATATCCCTAGGGAAAATATAGACAGGAACTAAAATTGTAATCTTGGCGTCTGGCTAGCTTCGTGGCCCGAGGGCAAAACGGCTGTTTCCGCCCAGGGATGGAGCCGACACCGCCCCAAAGGGATATTGCCCTTCGGCGAGCCTTGCAAAACCTCATGATTTCGCCAAGGGGTACTTAACCTTTACAATTGTAAAGGTTTTCTGAACGGCTAGCCTATCTACACTTATAGTTTTAATAGATTTAACAGATTTAACAAGTTGATTTTGAATTTTTACCACCCAGTTTTCGAACCGCCAACCGTACTCGATTTCCACAAACGGCCCAGATTTTGCACCCAGGGGGTCTCTTAGCTTCAAATTTGGTCAAATTATTACATTTTTGAATTTTTCTCGTCTTTTTCACGAAAAATATCAAATATTATCGTGCTTCTTCCAATGTTATATTTTTATTCTATTTTTTATTACTGAATTTATACTGTATTTATATTGAGTTTATTGCAATTTTGGCGTTGAATTATCTGTTTTTGGACTCAAATTTTATCATCTTAGATTTTTTGAGAAACGTCAAAGAGATCAAGAGTTGCCTATGTTTTTTGGCAATTTTTATGGTTTTTATAATCTGTAAAAACCATAATTCTATTCCAACTTTCTATTTAAAGCTCTAAAAAAATTAATTACTGAATTTAACTGTTCGTCTGTATAAGACTCTATTTTTATATTTGCTACACATTGTTTTGCAATATCATATTTGAATATTCTAATGAACTCTTTCGCGTTTGCTTCGTCCAGTCCCTCATTCCCCAAGCGGTTGATTAGTGCTTGCGCAATACCTACCAATCGAATCCCCTGAAGCCTACTCATGTCTGGCCACCTTTCTGCAAATTCCTTTTTACCCACAGAATTTGCTGCCGCAAGATACGCATCCTTTGGCAAAAAATCTTCAATCGTAATAATCGTAAAATCTTGAGAATGACTCAATGTCTTTATATCGCCAGCTTTTAATTGCAGCCGCGATGCTTTTGTTTTTCCGCTGATTCCTGGCATATCTGAGTCAAATAGCAAAAACACTTTTTTTGAATGAGCTTTGCAGAGTGTGCCAAGAGCAATTTCGGAATCTATTCCTCCTGCGGGTAGAATTTTGTACCCTTTAAATGGATCTTTTGGTATTTTCCCCGAAAACATGATGCTTAATTCGTGTAATAAGTATGTGTCAACATAACCCTCAACAATTAAGTTATTATGCTTTAAGAAATCTTCAGCCCAAGTAACTCCCAATTCATCAAGCGGTGCTGGTAACTCATTTTTTGAAAACTTTTCCCACCACATGTCTTCAACGACTGTGCCTCCTCCTTCTTTTTTAATCACAGCCTTGATTTGGTTACGGATGTCCCAATTAACCATATATTTCGAGTGCGTAACATAAATGATCTGGTAATTCTTTTCGTCGTTTGCAATGTTCATAAATTCTGACAAGAGATCTTCCTGCCCTTTTTTGTTTAATGGGCTACCAGCATCATCTATCAAAAAAATAACGTTGTCAGACTGTCTGATCCTAAACAGATACCTTACGTAGAAAGTTACATACCAGCGGAATCCGTCGCTACGGTCATTGGGAAGAGTCCAGATCCATTTTGTAGGATCATCTTTCTGGTCATCAGGTATATTTTTTCCATCCCTAAATAATATTACTAGATTTTCTTTATCGCTATTCATGTTCATTTGTATATTTTCCTGATGCCAAGATTTACTGAGTATCTGCGCGACTCTGGCAGCTCCTTTTGTTAGCTTTAGACTCCTTATTGATGAATTCTTTTCCCTCAAATCCGCGTCTGATATACCTCCCAATTGCAGAAGGCTTCTAAGTGTTTCTGCTCGGCCTTTCATTTCAGGTGTCTGTTCTTGTTTTCGCTGCGATGTTGGGAAAAGATCATCTATCAAGAAATTATCTCCAACTATCAGGTCTTGAACTGTGCTTATCAATTCGGCAGAAGGCATCATTTTTAGAATCTCTACTTTAATCTGTTCCTGTGTTAATTGTGTGCCCTGATGCGATTCCTGATTTACATTGTCTTCATCTGTAACTGGAATGTTTGTTTCTTGACTCTCTGGGTTTGCTTCGTGTTCGTTTACAGAGGCAGTAACAGAACTTTGATCTGCTGTTTCGGCAGACTTATCAGGTTCAACTTCTGTTTCTGGGGGCTTGTCTTTTTCTTCAACGATCTCTTCTGGCAATGGGATATTTGGGAATACCACTTCATATTTTTCGGCGATGCGTCGTAATATTAACTTGTCCGAAGGTTTGTTTGTTAATAACTTTAATTTCTCTTTTTCACCTTCCGTTAAATTAACAAATTCAATTTCAATAAAAATATCTGTGTCAGCCAACTGATATTTATCTTCGTCTTTAAAATTATCCCGATTTAGGAATCTACTGATTGCTTGCAGGACATTGCTTTTCCCGCTCTCATTGCCACCAACAAAAGCTACAACACCAGAAGCGAGGGAAAAATTACATGATTCTATCGATCTGAAGTTTTGGATTATTACGCTGCCCAGCTTCATAAAGTGGGCAGAATATTCTGTGGTTATAATACTACCATATTAGTCCAATTCATAGGCAGCAAACTTAAAAATTTATTGATTTGCTTCCAGCGCAGACAATTTCTCAATCGGGCTTTTTACCTGATTGCAGCAGGCAAGAAATTCTCTTTCGCCTCGGCGGTTGTGCTTCCCACGCCGATATTTTGACTTCTAAACCCCAAAAGCATATATTTTACTCTGGCTGCCTGCGGGCGGCCTTTTAAAATGTCAAGTATACTTGCCTTACTTCTCTTGATAACCTTTGCCCTTTTGATTGTCAGTTTAATTAAGCCTGGGTTAGTAAACCGTATAACAAGAAAACAGCTTTCGAGGAAACAGAGCAGTTTAGGGCTGGGGACAATTTTAATAATCCTGTTTGTCTTAATTGGTGTCACCGCTCCTCCGCCAAGCGAAAAAAGTGGCTCGAAAGTGAAAGGAGAAACGGCTACTCAAGAGGTAGCCAGTCCAAGTCCAGAAAATTCGCCAACGCCGTCTGCCAGCCCATCACCAAGCCCTACATCCACACCTAGCCCGTCGCCCAGTCCTGCCAAGACAGTCATCTCCAGCCCTAGTCCGACCACCCAATCAAATAGCTCATCGGCCAGAAGTGGATGTGACCTGTCTTATCCAACTGTTTGTATTGCGCCACCGCCGCCAGACTTGGATTGCAAGGATGTTTCCTATAAGGGTTTCAAGGTATTGCCACCTGACCCACACAATTTCGATGGCAATCATGACGGGGTGGGTTGCGAACGATAGCGGGTTGGGGAGTCAAATACGGTTCATACCATTACAAAAATATCGGCTCAAACTCTTCCTTTGCCTCAGAAAATAGGGTAGCGTGAAAACGAAACTACAGGATAGTTGGAGTCGGGAAGTTAAGGCTAAATTCCAAAAAGTGCCAATTTTACGACATTTAAGTTTCGAGGCTAATTGAAGCTAAAAACTTGACGTCGCAAAGCAATGATTGTGCGACGCTATAGTCCTCTTGCGAAAGCCCCTCATATCTAGGTTCTATCATTTTCATTATGTGCCAGTTTTCGAATTAATGACGCTCTATATTGGTTAAGTGATTCTGCAATCACCGTGTAGACCCTAGAACAATTTGGACAGTCAAAATGATACTCCGAGCTTGTAGTGCGTTCAATAGGAAAAATAAAATCTAAAACCAGCTCACAACCACAATTTTTGCACACTGCAAGTATTCGCGAAATGTCTCTACTCAAAACCCTGCGATGCGAGAAAGGACTTATATGCGCCCGTTTTTTGTATTCCCATTCTATTTTATCAACCTCACTACTTTTGGTTACGTAGAACTTTAAAAACCCAAATCCTCTTAACGGAAATAGTATAAATCGCCAGAGTTCTTCGGGGGAGAACTCAAATCCGTATGCCTTCGCCATAACTAGCCGTATCTTACATTATTGTTTTTATTACTTCTACCTGATATTCTAATCCTACCTTTTGATGACCCAAGAATGGTTTAGTCCATTTCTCGGGAGTACTTGTTACTTTGAACCTAAATAGGGTAAACGACTTAGGAATCCCCACATTCCTCAGGCAGATTAGATAATTTCCCTTTGGCTGTTGACTATTTGTACATAATGTACTAATATCAAATCATATGACAATCATTGTTCCTATTAGCCAGTTTCGTCAACATATTGCCACTTATATTGAAAAAGCAAAGAATGGACATATTGTTATTTTGAAAGACAAGAAAAAAGACCAACAATTAGTTCAATTGGTAGGCAAGAAAAAATTTAATCCCGACGCATTTGGAAAAGCACTAAAGGCAGCGGCAGGTGTATTTTCCGTGAAGAATCATCCCGAGTGGCGGACAAAAAGTGATGTTGTTAAATGGGTCGAACAAACAAGAAAAGCTTCCGATCGCTACTTTTAGGCGTGTACTTAATCGATACAGATATTATCATATGGGTCTTGCGGGGAAATAAAAAATACGAAGAACTTCTCCAAAAGTTAAAAGACAAAAGCTCGCTTTCTATCTCAACGGTAACAATTGCTGAAATTTATGAAAATATTTTCCCTTCCGAAATTGTAAAGACCGAAAATGTGTTGAACGAACTGCAAACTTGGGATGTGACTCCAGAAATCGCAAAACAAGCTGGATTGTACTGGCAAGAGTATATAAAACAGCTTAAAAATTTAAGTTTAATGGATTGCTTTATAGCAAGTACCGCAAGTATTAACAATCTAACTTTAGTTTCTTTAAATACTAAACATTTTCCTATGAAAGACATAAAAACGTTGAGGTCATAGACCCTGAGTGCTGAGCGGAGCCGAGTCTGAAATCTCCAGACACCATTAACTTGCAATAGCACAAATACTCAAAGAATTTAAAGAAGATCCAATAATCGGGAAACCCTTAAAAAGGGAGCTAACTGGCAAGTTTTCTTATAAGGTTGGTGTTTTCAGAATAGTCTACAAGATTAATGAAAAAGACAAAATCATCTATATATTAACTGCTGGTCATCGGGCAACCATATATAAGTAGATTAGTAATCAAAATTACAGCTTTTTTCAACAAAATAATTTAAATATATAAATATAGAAACAGTCAAACGAGACTCCAAAGTATAAACTCTGGAGTCGATAAACGATAAAAGGGGGTGAAAAAATGATTAAAGGAATGGAAAGTCTGACACTTTTTAGCGAAAGCGCGAAAAATCTGGCAGCTTTTTATAGAGACATTGTAGGCATCAAAATCGGCCTGGAAGCAGAAATGGGCGAAAAAGGCGAGGAGCTTTACGAATTGAAACTCGGTAAAGGGCCGAATCTTTATGTCATCGACCATTCTAAAGTCAAAGGTAAAAATACCAATCCGGACAGAATCATCTTTAACTTGGAGGTAGACGATATCAAAAAAGAGGTTGCCAGGCTTAAAAAAGCAAAAGTCAAACAAATTCAGGACACTTATCACATTGAAGGTTACGGCTGGATTTCAACCTTTGAGGATATTGATGGTAACTACTTCCAGTTTGTCCAAATTCGACAAAAATAATTTGCCAATGCTATTATTTTTGTCTCCGCGTCACGATTAATTTGCCCCGTTAAACCTGCCGATGCTAAAATTCACTTGATGAAAATAGTTGTCGCTTCTGATGAAAAAACAAATCTGACAGATTCAGTCATAAAATATCTTAGGGAGAAAGGGCATAAAATAATTCTACTTGGAGATTTGGTCAGGAAAAACGGTCGGTGGGTTCAAATTGGAAAAGAAGCAGCTCAAAAAGTAGCCAGTAACCAGGCAGATCAAGGAATCCTTTTTTGTTTCAGCGGCACGGGTATTTGCATGGCAGCCAATCGGTTTAAAGGTGCAAGAGCGGCTCTTTGCTGGGATGCGGAAACTGCTAAGCTTGCCAGAAAATGGGACAATGCCAATATTCTTTGTATGAGTTTAAGATACACCTCAGAAGAAATAGTTAAAGAAATCTTAAATGCCTGGTTTTCTACCGGATTTGACGAGGAGAGTCTCAACGAAGCCCACAAATTGGACGAATAATGAAATTTATTGATTTATCCGTTTCATTAAACGAAAATACTCCGGTTTATCCTGGCGATCCTCAAGTCAAAGTCCAAAAAGTCGGAATTTTGGAAAAAGACGGCTATCAAGATCACTTGATAAGCTTTGGCAATCATAATGGAACTCATATCGATGCTCCTTCGCACATGATAGCCGGCGGAAAAAATCTTGATAAAATTTCACCGGATCAATTTATCGGCAGGGGAGTTTGTATAAAAGTTGATAAAAAATTCGATTTGGAGCAAGTCAAAAAGGTCGATATACAACAAGGCGACATTGTTTTATTCCATTCGGGTATGACCTCTGTTTATCATCAGCCGGCATATTACAACGATTATCCCGCCATGTCGGAAGAAGTCGCCAATTATTTAGTTGATAAAAAGGTAAAAATGGTAGGTGTTGATATGTGCAGCCCGGATAAAGAACCATTCCCGGTCCATAGGATCTTATTGAAAAGAAATATTCTGATTATCGAAAACCTTACCAATCTCGCGCAACTTGCAGGTAAAAACTTTAACGTTTATGCTTTACCGATAAAACTCCAAATCGACGGCGCTCCTGCAAGAGTTATTGCCAAAATTCTCTGAATGTTTATAGAAAAAAGAAGTTTTAAAAACAGTAGAAGTTTAACGCTTGCCGCCATTTACGAAGGTGAAGACAAAAAGGCACCTACAGTCGTAATTTGCCACGGATACGCCAGTTCGAAAGACTCAGTCTCTCAAAGAGATATTTCCAAAAGACTTATTAAATCGGGATTCTCGGTTTATAGATTTGATTTTACAGGTTGTGGTCAGTCACAGGGATCAATTGAGAACCTGGTACCGAGCGTAGGATTAGATGATTTAAATTCAGCAATTGCCGATTTTGGCAAAAAGGAATTTATACTTTGTGGAACAAGTTTTGGTGGTTATGTCGCTATACTTTATGCTTCTCAGCATATCCTCTTAGCTCTTGCTCTAAAATGTCCTGTTTCGGATTACCCTGCAGTTCTCGAAGCTAATCAAGAGGAAGACAAAGAATCCAGAAGGAAAATCCTAGCTGAGTCTCAAAAGATAGACATCTACCAATTAGCCTCAAAGATAAAAGTGCCAACAATTATTGTCCACGGGGACACAGATGAGATAGTTTCTCTTTCACAGAGCAATAAACTCATTAAGACTTTAGGTTCAAAAGTCAAAAAGCTAAAAATTATCGAAGGTGGAGTACATAGATTACGTGGTCGACCCATGCAAAAAGCCCACGAAGTAATTATTGATTTCTTCAAAAAAATCTGTTGAACTAACTTCACTCATCTGACATAATTAGTTCTATCATGGCTCAAAAACCACCCTTTAAACCAGTTGACCCCAAGCAGGATTTTGTGGCAATGGAAAAAAGGCTTTTGGATTACTGGTATTCAAAAGGAATTGTCAAAAAATATTTAGAGAGAAATAAAAAAAGCAAAAAGAAATTTTCTTTTTTGGATGGACCAATTACAGCAAATAACCCAATGGGGGTTCATCATGCCTGGGGTAGGAGTTACAAAGATCTTTGGCAGCGCTTCTACAATATGTTGGGGTACAAACAGCGTTTCCAAAACGGCTTCGACGAGCAAGGACTTTGGGTTGAGGTAGAAGTTGAAAAAGAACTTGGTTTTAAAAACAAAAAAGATATCGAAAAATTTGGCATTGACAAATTTGTTAACCTTTGCAAAGAGCGGGTCAAAAAATATTCACAAATCCAAACTGAACAAAGCAAGCGTCTTGGGTATTTTATGGATTGGGATAATTCTTATCACACCTCCGCCGACGAGAATAACTATGCTATCTGGAACTTTTTAAAAGTTTGCCATCAGAAAGGTTATTTATATAAAGGAAGAGATTCCGTTCCCTGGTGCCCCCGCTGCGGCACCGCCATCTCCCAACACGAGATACTAACCGAAGAGTATCAAGAAATAACTCACAAAGCAGTCTATGTGAAGTATCTACTCAAAAGTCAGTTGTCAAATGTCAATGGTCAACTGTTCCTACTAGTCTGGACAACGACACCTTGGACTTTACCGTCAAACGTCGCAATCGCCGTCAATCCAGAACTTAAATACGGACAATGGGAAAAAGAAGGTCAATCATTGATCATGGAAGTATCCAGTGCAGAGAGAATCGGGATCAATCAAAAACCGAAAAAGCTATTCAATGGGAAAAATTTCGTAGGTTTAACTTATCAAGGCATTTTTGACGAATTTTCGGCTTTAGCAGGCGTAACATACAGAATAGTTGCAGCCAAAAAGCTCGTGAACGCCGAAGAAGGAACAGGACTTGTGCACATCGCTCCCGGGGCTGGAGAAGAAGATTTTGATATAGCCCAAAAAGAAAACTTAAACGTTATTGAATCAATTGACGAATCAGCCAACTACATCGAAGGATTCGGTGATCTAACTGGCAAGAACGCCAAAGATAACCCGGATCTGGTCATCGAAAAACTAAAAGAAAAAAAAGTTCTTTTTAAGGTCGAGGATTACACTCACCGTTATCCTGTCTGCTGGCGCTGCAAAACCGAACTTGTCTGGCGCGTTGTAGATGAATGGTATATAGCAATGAACCATCCTTCGCGTGAAGTCTTCGATCCTGAGGGCCTCAGACCCGAACGGGCTTCGGACGGCCAGTCGCAAAGAACCCTTAGACAGCAAATGGTCGATGTGGCCAAAAAAATTCATTGGATCCCTGGTTTCGGTCTAGATCGTGAACTTGATTGGCTCAAAAACATGCATGACTGGCTAATTTCCAAAAAACGTTACTGGGGTCTTGCGCTGCCAATTTGGGAATGCACAAAATGTGGCAATTTTGAGGTAATTGGTGACAAGGAAGAACTCAAAGAAAAAGCAGTAGCCGGCTGGAACCAGTTTGATGATCATTCCCCTCACCGTCCTTGGGTCGATGAAGTCAAAATAAAATGTCCCAAGTGTCAAGCAGTCATTTCCAGAATTCCAGACGTCGGCAATCCCTGGCTTGATGCAGGAATAGTGCCATTTTCAACCATGCCCGAAGATTGGTTTCCGGCAGATTTCATAACCGAGTCTTTCCCGGGTCAATTTAAGAATTGGTTCTACTCTTTGATCGCCATGTCTGCAGTTCTAAAAAATAAAAATCCCTTTAAAACAGTTCTTGGCTTTGCCACGCTTCTAGATGAAAAAGGTGAAGAAATGCATAAAAGCAAAGGCAATGCAATTGAGTTTAATGAAGCTGCGGATAAAATCGGTGTCGACGTTATGCGTTGGCTATACACCAGCCAAAATCCTGTCAACAATTTACTTTTTGGTTATCACCGGGCGGATGAAGTTAGACGAAGATTCTATTTAATTTTATGGAACGTCTATACGTTCTTTGTGATCTACGCAAATATTGATAACTGGGATCCTCCCAAAAAGCCAATTGTCAATAACAAGCTGGCAAATATACTAGACAAATGGATTCATTCCAGATTTAACTTGACGATCGAAACTGTTACCAAATCGCTTATTAATTACGAGACCCAGATTGCTTGTCTGGCTATCGAGGATTTTGTAATTAATGATCTCTCCACCTGGTATGTCCGTCGTAGTAGGGATAGGGTAGGGGCAAGTAGCCAAAACGCAAAAGACAAAGAGACTTTTTACTCGACATTTTACGAAGTACTAGTCAATCTTTCTAAATTGATAGCGCCGTTTGTCCCCTTTATTGCCGAAGAAATTTATATCAATTTGACGAAAGAAAATTCCGTTCATCTTTCCGACTTCCCTGCCGTAAACCAGATTCTAATCGACAAAAAACTTGAACACCAGATGGATCAAGCCCGCCAGATAGTTGAAAAAGCCCACGCCCAAAGGAAAAAAGCAGGCATTAAAGTTCGCCAGCCACTTAGCGAGTTAATTTATGGCAGTAGTCTCTTGCCGATGGGCATTGAAAAGATAGTTGCCGATGAAGTTAATGTTAAAACCGTTACTTTTAAAACGGATGCCGACATTGAACTGGACACAAAAATCACTTCCGCTCTTAAAGCGGAAGGCGAAGCTCGTGAAATAATTCGTCAAATCCAACAGGCAAGAAAAGAGGCAAATTGCCGACTGGATGAAAAAGTTATTGTCAAGTTGCCTTCCTGGCCAAAAAAGTTTGGAGCATACATTAAAAGAGAAACACTTTCTCAAAACCTGATTGTTGGTCGTAAAATGGAAATTAAAAGAGCCATAAGATGAGGCGAATTTGGGATTGGCCGCTTTTTTTGTTGATTTTGGCAATCGGCTCTGTTTCTCTACTTGTCATTTATTCGATTAACAAGAACTTAGCCTTAAACCAGCTTGTCTTTTGGTTGCTCGGATTGACAGTTTTATACTTTGTTTCCCTCTTCGATTTTCGATCTTTTCTAAAAATTTCTCTCGGCTTTTATGTTTTGACTATTATATTTCTTGCACTAGTCCATTTTGTTGGAGAACCCGTGCGAGGGTCAATTCGCTGGATCGACCTCGGTTTCTTCAGGTTTCAACCCTCAGAAATTGCCAAAGTTTCAAGCGTTATCGCTTTGGCATCGTTTTATTCGCAAAAATCCGCAAAAGATCTTAGAAATTTAGTTCTTAGCCTGCTCATTATTTTACCTTTAGTTTTTCTTATTTTGATTCAACCGGATATCGGTAACGCTCTTATAATAGTATGTATCTGGTTCGGCATATCTTTAATTTCTGGTTTACAAATTAAGCACTTGCTTATTTTTAGTCTTTTGGCAATTATTTTGGCAACATTTTCATACGAGGTTCTTGCTCCATATCAAAAAGGAAGAATCTCCGCCTTTATAAACCCAGAAAAAGATCCGCTGGGAGCAGGCTATAACATTATTCAGTCAAAAATAGCCATTGGCTCAGGTCAATTTTTCGGACGCGGCTTAGGACGCGGCTCTCAATCGCAGTTGAAATTCTTACCCGAGACCGAGAGTGACTTTATTTTTGCAGTAACTGGCGAACAATTAGGTTTCCTGGGAGCAAGTCTTGTAATTGTTCTTTTTACAGCCATCCTTTTGAGAATAATTAATTTTGCTAAAAACGACATTGATAGATTTAGCCAACTTATTATGACCGGAATAACCTCATTCATGCTTTCCCAATTTTTCATAAATATCGGTATGAATATGGGAATCGTTCCGGTGACCGGCATCACTTTGCCTCTAGTTTCCTATGGGGGTTCTTCTCTTGTTTCAACCCTCTTTTTATTAGGTATAATTTTCTCAATTAGAAGATTGAGATCGCAAATTGAATAACTCGTCTCTTTTTGTTAAAATTCAGACTTAATGAATAGATGGGCAGTTATCAAAACCGGCGGTAAACAGTATAAGGTCGTCGAGGGGGAAGTTATACATATTGAAAAATTGGCAGTAGATAAAGACCCCGTTATAACCTTTAAAGATGTCCTTTTAGCCAAAAATGAAAGAGGCTTGGTTCTTGGTAAACCGATAATTGCAGGTGCCAAGGTTCAAGCCAAGGTTTTAAAAAAGCAAAAAGGTGCAAAAATCAGGGTAGTTAAATTCAAATCCAAATCTCGATATCTGAAAACCTATGGTCACAGACAAACAAGAATGAAAGTTTTAATAGAAAAAATTCAGCTTCAATAGGCAAGACGGCGAATTTTTCTCCCGTTAAATTATTTAAAAGGGTCTGCATTTTAAAAATGTAGTGAAAAATCACAATTATTTATTCCGAGCGAGCAAAAACCGTGGCCTTCAGGTCTTCGACCGTGAGGCTCAGATCTTCGATTCCGAGACTCAGATTCGAGGAACCGAATCGGCCGTGTGTAGTTTATATTTATACAGGGTTGACACTTCGTGAAAAGAAATGTAGAATCGCACAATAAGTAACAAGCAGTAAAATGGCTCATAAAAAAGGCGGAGGGGCAACTACTAAAAATCGAGACTCAGCCGGTAAAAGACTCGGTATAAAGGTTTATGGAGGCCAAAAGGCTTGGCCTGGAAAAATTATTGTCAGACAGCGTGGTACAAAATTTTTCCCTGGGCAAGGAGCTTTAATTGGAAGAGATCATACGATATTCGCGGTCGCCCAAGGCATTGTTAAGTTTAGAAAAAGACTAGGCAAAAATTTTGTTGATATAAACTAAAGACTCACGTGGAAGAGAATCAAATCTTCGAAATAGATACCGATATGCTCCAGGCAAATCCGCTTCAGCCACGTGGGTTAATAACACCCGACTCATTAGTCGAACTTGTAGATTCTATAAGACAACATGGCATTTTGGAACCTCTTGTTCTTGCTAAAACCCCCGCGGGCTTTCAGATTATCGCGGGGGAAAGAAGATGGCGCGCTGCCAAAATTGCCGGTCTTTCAAAAGTTCCTGTCATTATTAAGGAAACTACCCCCCAAGGGATGTTGGAGATGGCCATTATTGAAAATGTGCAAAGAATTGACCTTAATCCGCTGGAACGTGCTCAGGCCTTCAAAAGGTTAATAGATGAATTCGGTTTATCAACTGGCGAAATCGCTGTTAAAATTGCCAAAAGCGCACCCTATGTCTCCAATACCCTTAGACTCCTTTCTCTTCCAGATGCCCTTAAAGATGCTATTGCCTCTGGTGCCACTACCGAAGGTCATGCCAGGGCCCTTGCTTCCCTTGAAGATCCTCATCTGATCATTGAGGCATACAAAATTATTCTTTCCGACAATTTATCGGTAAGAGGAGCTGAAGAACTTGCTCGCAAGATGAAAGCAAGAGAAAATATCGCTCCCAAGCAACAATCGCCAGCCCAAAGACTCCAAAATGAAGAACTTGATCATTACCAAGACGAGCTATCCTCAAAACTTTCCACGGGAGGAGTTAATGTTAAGGTAAAAATTAGTCAATCAAGAATTGAGGCTAAAATGCATCTGGTGGCAAAAGGTAATGTTGATGCAACCTCAGCGGTCATAAAACGTATCAGGGACACCATAATCAATTCGGGGAATCAACCTCAGGCCACCTGAATTGGAAGATTTGAAAATTGGCCAATAAACAAGCCATGCTTTCCCTTTTATTGTTTTTTGATCAATTGGACCAAAACTTCTAGAATCAGAAGAAGATCCTCGATTGTCTCCTAAAACAAAATACTGATTTTGAGAAAGACTGACACTCAGGCTTCCTTGCGTCTTTTGGGTTTCATAAGATTCTTGCAGTTTCTGGTCATTAATAAAAACTGTTCCATCTTCTAGATGCACTATATCTCCCGGTAATCCGATTATTCTTTTGATAAAATCTACATTTCGTGTGCCGGGAGCCTTGAAGACTACGACATCTCCTCTTGAAGGTTTATATAGATAGTAACTGACTTTTTCAGTTAAAAGCAGTTCTCCGTTTTCGAAGTTTGGCATCATCGAATCACCTTTTATTCGGTGAGGTTGGACCAAAAATATATACACAAAAAAGAAAATCCCCAAAGAAATTAGCGCAGTTTGAACAATCTCCTTTATTGCGTTAACGATTACCTCTCGCACACTCATGCTTTATTTTAACAAAAATAGCCTTCTAAAAGAGAAGGCGGACTGAGGTAATTTTATGATAAAATTACCTCACAAGTACAGAGGCCAAACGGGCTCATAGCTCAGTCGGTAGAGCATTCGCATCACACGCGAAGGGTCTCAGGTTCGAGTCCTGATGAGCCCACAGTTTTAAAAAATTCGATGAAACTTCTTTGTATTCTTTTAATTTCAACTTTGGCTTCACTTATTCCGGGCCAACTTATAAGATTTTCTTTTTCTCAAAGCCCCGGTGCAATAACCATAACGGACATTTTAGTTTCGATAACCGTTCTTTTCTTTTTGATTTGGGCATTCCTTTTAAAAAAATCTATAAAAGTTCCACCGAGAATATTTCTGGCGGCAACCCTTTTTATTCTTGCAGCCACATCCTCGACAATTTTAGCAGCTGATAATTTTTCCAGAAAGGAAATAGTAATTTCTTCCCTTTTTCTGGTAAGATTTGCTTTTTATTTTCTAATAACCATTGTCCTTTATAATATTGTCAGAAAGAAGGAAGTAATAAAATGGATTAATTTATTCTTATCGATCGGATTTGTCTTTATAGTTGTTGGGATAATTCAATTTGTTATTTTTCCGGATCTCTCTTTTTTGGCCTCTTACGGCTGGGATCCTCACCAGGCGAGGATTGTCTCAACGCTCCTTGACCCTAATTTTTCAGGCGGAATATTTACGACGATTATTGCCTTTTCAATTTCACTTTTTCTCTATAAAAAGAAAAGTGTTTACTTAGCTCTTGCTGTTTTTTCATTTTTTGCACTGGTTTTAACTTTCTCTCGAAGTTCATATCTTGCTACTGCCTTTGTCATTTTAACCATTGGAGTTTTAAAGTCACCAAAGGTAATTATCAGTAGTCTTGCTGTTGGATTAATCGCCTTTTTGCTTATTCCTCAAACCAGGTCAAGAATTATTGGTGCTGTAACTTTTGATGAAACTGCTCGAGCCAGATTTATCAGTTGGCAAAATGCTTTAACTGTTTTTAAAGATCATCCTCTCTTCGGAGTAGGTTTTAATACTTACAGATTCGCTCAAGGCAGATATGGTTTTTTCTCGCCTGGCGACTTCGGTGGACATTCAGGTGCAGGTACGGACTCAAGCCTTCTTTTGATAGCTGCAACTACTGGAATATTTGGTAGCACCTTTTACATTTTTCTTTTGATTTCGATATTACAATTGTTTGTCAAAAAAGCCGGTTCTCATTTTCTACATTTAGCCTCCATAGCTACTTTCCTGGGACTAATAATCCATTCTCAGTTTGTTAATTCCCTCTTTTTTCCACAAATAATGCTACTGTTCTGGTTCATTGTTGGATTAGTCCTTGCATATGATAGTTAAGCTGTTTACCTTCTGGCGTCTTGGTCTTTTTTTGGTGACTTACCTTGGCTCTCTGGTGCTTCCTAAAATCGAAAATGGTGGTTTGGGAGCCATTGGCAAGGGACACACGTTTAATTTTTGGACATCCTGGGCGCAATGGGATGGAGGTCATTATTTTGGAATTGCCGAAAGCGGCTATCTACTATTCTCTGACTATGCATTTTTTCCACTTTTCCCTTTTTTAGTAAGAGTAGTAAACTTGTTACTTGGCAATTTAATTCTTTCGGGGTTAATTGTTTCAAATATCGCCTTTCTAATTTTTTTGTTGATCTTTTTTAAAGTCATTAAGGAAAAATACTCCCCGAAAGTGGCTCAACTGACAATCGGCACATTTTTGGTTTTCCCTACAACTTTTTTTGCTGTGGCATTCTATTCAGAATCTTTATTTCTGCTGCTTTGTGCTCTAACTTTCTTACTCTTGTCGCGCAAAAAATTTCTTTTCGCTGCGATAGCTACCAGCCTTGCCAGCCTTACAAGATCGCCAGGAGTTATTCTAATAATTTCTATCTTTTATTCATACTTTGCAACTATTCATTTCAAACCTAGATTGATTGACAAAAGATTTTTATATATTTTAGTTGCCCCTTTTGGCTTTATATTCTACGGCTTATATCTATTTTTCAAGGTAAATGATCCTTTTAAATTTTTAACTATTCAATCGTCTTGGGAAAGATCCGTTATTGATCCTATCACGACTTTTGTTTCATACATTTGGGTTATAGCTACGGGGCAACAAAGGCCGATTAACGATTATTTTGATCTGGCACTAACTTTATTATTTTTAGCAATCCTGATTTTAGGAAGAAGAAAAATCCCCTCATCCTGGTGGATTTTTTCAATGGCAGTTATCTTGCTTCCCGCATCATTTGGAACGCTTACCAGTATGCCTCGGTATCTTTTGAGTTCTCTAGGATCGTTTGTGATAATTGCCCAATATTTAAAAGAAAGACCGCGATTAAGAATTGTTCTGTGGAGTCTCTCACTATTTTCGCAGGCTGTATTAGCAACCCGTTTTATCCTCGGTTACTGGGTCGCATAAGTAAGTCAAAATCAATTTGACTTTTCACTTTCTAAAATTCACTTTCCTTGTCTCCGCTTTCGTATTCAAAGCAGCATCCAGTGCTTTGATTTCTATTTTATTTTCGCCCTCGACAACTGGTACGAAGACTTCAAATTGTCCTCCAGAATCGACGCTAGCTAAAAATCCATTGGCAAAAACTTGGGCATTTTTATCGGTTTTTCCCGAGACCTTAATTCTATTATCAGCAGAAAAAGATTGGCCATCGCTCGGAGTTTCAATCTCAAGTTTTGGTTCTTCTTGATCCAGAATAACTGTTTGAGTTTTTGAAAAATCACTTTCCTTTCCGGCTCGGGTTAAAGCTTTGGCAGAGATTTTGTTTTCACCGTTTTTAAGAGTTAAATTCTCAAAGGTGAACTTACCGTTTTTTACCTGAGTTTCCCCGGTTTTTTGCATGTCGATAAAGATTTCTACGGTTTTTGTTTCATCGGAAAATCCGGAAATTGAAAGACGTGCGCTATTTGTCGCGGCAGGCAAGAAATCAACCATTGGAGGTGCAGGTATTGATTCATCAATGCCAATGGCTGTTTCATTTTTTTTAAAAATTGTGTTTGTAAAATCCGCAAACTTTCCCAAAAGCGGGATTCCAAGAGTAAACAGAAAAATTGCCAAAATTAAACTCAGACCAGATAAATATGTTATCCTTTTTATTGTTGCTTTTTCCTCTTTTTGTACAAATTTATCAAGCCGCGAATTTCTTTTAATCATATTTTTGAGCCGACGGGCGGACTCGAACCGTCAGTCTTCGCTTTACGAAAGCGCTGCTTTACCATTAAGCTACGTCGGCACAACTTTATCTCTAAAGCTATAGCAAGCAAACTAAATTCTCAAGCCAATTCTATCTTTTTTATGAAATGGTTTCAAATTCAGGCAAATCCTTCGGGCAAACCTCGACTATTTCTAATCACTTGTCCTATTATTTTTTCGGAGGCGCCATAGTTGGACGCAGTATCAAGAAAATTTAATGGACCCTGAAGCGCCTTCTCAATTGTTTTGTATGCTTGTCCTTCTGGAACCGAGGAGCCAAAAGCGTCGGGCATATTACCAACTGCTGCGGTCCCTATACAAAACTGAGTAACTGACAAACCAGTTCTTCCCAGTTCTACTTTATTCATGTCCGGATTATATTAAAAGTACCTTTGAATTATAATTTTAACTGGATTGTTTCCTTATTCTTAATCTGCTTGATTCACTAGCTAGATCATAGTTCCATTCCCGCTAGGGTACAAGGTTATAAGCTTAATTTAGACAAATTTCAGCAACTTATCGAGGCTAAAATTTGCCAGTTCGATAAAAATCCTATGGAGCTCCTGACGAGGTCTTAGCCAGACTGCCAGAGTTCATTCAAGAGTTTATCTCCTCGCCTATTTTACCAGATTTTTTATATGAATTGGAGCATAATTTAGCCTCAAATTATTTACCTACTCTTAACTTGGGTATACAATAGTAATATGATGGCGGAAAGAGAGCCAATAGGGAGTTCAGGCGAGCGGCCTAGTTTTGTCGAAAGTATAGATCGAGGGCGTAGGGTTGGAGTCTTGGAAGATGATACATGGATGGTTGGGTGGCAACAACCCGGAGGTAAGATACTATGGCATCACCACAGCGATGTATGGCGTGTTTTTAGACAAAACACACGTGTTATCAGCAAGTTTTTGGGTATCCCAATAGATGTTGGGGAGGTAGAAGAAGCAACTAGCGATCCAAGCATTGGTATTTCCCTTCCCCAACTTCAAGAAGCTCTAATCATTCCTGGAGAAGCACAAAAGGCTCAGGAATTAGCGCGTTCAATTACATCCCTAATGACCCTGGCTATTAACGAGAGAACGCCTGCAAGTATATTTGCAGACAAAATTAACAGTTTAAGGGAGCGATTGAGTCCGATTGTAAGAAATCCGCACAAGGTACAAACGCGCCAAAGGCTAATTGAGGCAGAGACGGCAGAGAGGGTTGCAGACGCTCAAACAGCGACAATGGATGCTCTTGCTTCTATTCTTTCTCGGGCTCACGAGAGTGTTTCAATTTCTGGTACTTTGTTTCGGCGAGCCGGAGAAATACTTGAGTGGGTTGACAAACAAGAACGACAGATTGAACGGTTAAAAAATGCAGTTGGCGCAGCGCTTCTTGAGATCAGAGTTGCGAAAGCAAAAGGCATTCCTGTTGGGCCAAACTCTACAGAAGCATGGAAAGATCGCTTTGGTGGACAAACTGATATTCTTGCGTCAACGTTTAGGATTCGAGGAAATCCATATGCTGCAGTTGTAAGAAGATCAGAGATTATTCGCTTGGGGAGTTTGCGTGAAATAATAGATGCGGGGAATATTTCTTTAGTTGAGCAAAGATTGAGCGAGGCTTATCCAATTCTTTATCAAGTAGTCAGGGATAGAGAAGATCGAGAAGCCTCGGGCTTGTATGAGCGGTATCGATCAAAAGGGCAGTGAAGGTGAATAAGTTAGCTGATTGATATTAGTGAGCAGCTTAGAATCTTAAACAGACTCAGAGTTTTACAGATTATTCCTGTCTGACGGCCTTTTACCTGATTTAGTCTACGTTTTAGGTCTAAAAAATGTATAATAAAGTATAATCTAGTAAATTGGTACTTTCCCCGAGTTATCTCTCAGCAAATTCTTCAAGTACTCTGAGATAATTATTGTTTAGCCTTCCCAAGCGATAGAGTACTATATTTTTTACTCCTTCTTTCTGTGAGACACCTAAATCCTCTTTTAAGCCCAGAGGGGAAATTAGTGGTGTTGAGTAATCCTCTACTCCTCGTCCAATAAGTCCAAGCGCGACAGAGTAATCCAGAAATTTATTTTTATTTCTTTTTATGACACTACGCAGATACCCAGGCTCATTTTTTACGTTCAGTAAAGAGGTGTAGAGCATATCAATATAAGGCAAACTTCCGGAAGAAAAATAAGTGCATGCTAGATTCGAGATGAATTTATTTATTCCGCTTTTGGGGAATGCTGTAATTATAAAAGGATGGTTTGAATATTGATGAGATAATGCCTCTTGTATAATGCTTCTGTTTGTAAAGAAATAAGGTAATTGAGTTACGAAAAGCTCTTTAGCCAATATTGGCAGTTCCGCATCCCAAAGTACTGGGAACTTCTCGTTTGTATTTTTAAGCTCGTTTAGAATTCGCTTAATTGCCAACGTTTTGGAGAATGCTGATAGCCAATAACCTTCATTAACCTTCAGAATAGGCCAGTAAATTATCTCAGTTACATTTCTATAAGACTTCTTGATTTTGGTTTTTAAAACTAAGAATTCTTTGACACTTTTAGCGGCAACGTAGAGATTTGTTCTAAATTTAATAATACGTAACTTAGACAAACTATCATCATTGGGGAATTCTTCGAAGAAATCTATCTGCATAGTTCTGGTTTACGCACGTATGGTTACGTATGGAGCGGGTGAGGGGAATCGAACCCCCATCTCAACCTTGGGAAGGTTGCATTCTGCCACTTAACTACACCCGCGAACCTGCGGATTTAGTTTATCA
>Ga0154987_121_pt1 | contig 7258 bp, 6 predicted proteins | sample RifCSPhighO2_01_FD_105955 | JGI IMG/M metagenome (GOLD analysis project Ga0154987, IMG submission 105955) | Candidatus Curtissbacteria bacterium RIFCSPHIGHO2_01_FULL_41_44
TAGAAAAAGGAGCGACGAATGGGTGACCAAATCTATAAATGTCCTTTGTGTGGAAGTATTTTAGTCCGTGACCATTGGGTAAAGATAACTGGTCAATGGGAAGCGGAGCAAAAACGCGCGGAGGATATAAAGAAAAAGCTTGAACAATTTAAGAAAGAAAAGTTGCTTTTAGAAAAAAAGCATCAATTGGATCTAAAAAAAGCGCAAAAAGCCGCTGAAATAATTGGAATTCAAAAGGGTGTCAAGAAAGAAAAGAGTGAACGTGAACGAATGAGTAAACTTCTGCAAAATCAGGCCAAGACGATGATTGAAAGCAATAAACGTATTCTGGAATTAGAAAAACAGTTGAAGGAAGGTAAAACTCCCCAGACAGCAGGTTTCGATTATGAAAAAGAAGTTGCTAAGATGTTATCGGAAAATTTTCCGGATGACGAAATAAAATCTACAGGAAAGTTAGGCGATAACATTCAAATAGTAAGACACAAAGACCAGGAAGCTGGGAGTATTTTGTATGAATGTAAAAAAACTTCAAAATATGACAATTCTTTCGTCCTAGAAGCAAAAAGACATCAAGAAACAGCCGGTTGTAATTACGCCGTTGTAGTAACTCATGCGGTTAAAAGCGGTAAATCGAGATTTTTTATTGACGGTGAGGTGATAGTGATTGACCCTTTAGGCCTATTGGATTTAGCTTTCCTTTTACGTTCTTCTATTATTGAGATGCACTTATTGAAACTGACAAAAGAGGAAATGAATGAAAAAAGCAAAGAAATTTTGAGATATATGCAGACAGGGGTTTTCAAGAACAGAATGTCCTTGGCAATGCAGAAATCAGAAGACGCTTACTATTTATTGATTGAAGAAATGCGTGGACACAAAAAATTGTGGCAGCAAAGGTATGAAATATATTCGACAATTCATACCAACGTGCAAATGGTTAGATTAGAAATCGGGAAGATTATTACAGGTAATCCTAGATTGATAGAGGATGTAAAACAACTTCCCCAGCCTTTACTATAGCGTGTAACCCCTAATTCCCAAACAAGGTTGATCATTGTCGCATCGGTTTATTCATCCGTCTTTATGCTAAAATTCGGTTTGAAGTGAAATTCTGGTATAACCCCAACTTTTTGGCAATTGCCGCGCTTCTGGTACTTTCGATTCCGGCACTCAAAAGCCTGGCAATCCCTGGATTTTATACCAGCCACGATGGTGAAACCCATACCGCCAGAATTGCTCAATATTATAAGGCAATTACCGATGGTCAGTTTCCTCCTCGCTTTGCCGGGTCTTTCTACAATGGGTTAGGAAGTCCTATTTTTGTCTACATTTATCCGCTGCCCTATATTTTAGGGTCAGCAATCCATGCAACTGGTTTATCATTTACCGATTCTTTCAAGATTCTGATGGCCTCCGGATTTATTTTTTCGGGCGTTTTTTCTTATCTTTGGCTACGCGAGGTTTTTGGAAGCGAGAAAGCCGCCTTTTTAGGCGCTCTTTTTTACATGTGGGTTCCTTACCGTTTTTTGTTAATTTACGTGCGTGGTTCTCTCTCAGAGATGCTAGCTTATACTTTTTTGCCTCTTGTCTTTTATTCAGCAACTCGACTCGCACAAGAAAAAAATGTCAGATGGGTAGCGGCAACAAGCCTTTCTTTTTCTTTACTTTTGGCCTCGCAAAACTTAGTGGCCATGATAACCGCGCCAATTATCGCAATTTATATTTTTATTCTGGCGGTTTTTGCTAAATCCTCTAAATTTTTAGCATACGGTATCATCGCCGGTTTCTGGGGCGCGGCCATTGCCGCTTTTGTTTACCTCCCGTCACTTTTCGAAAGAGGTTTTGTGCGTTTTAACCAGATTATAAGTCAAAGCTACGTTAATCACTTTGTGACTTTAAAACAACTTATCCGTTCGCCATGGGGTTATGGATTTGATCTGCCGGGAACAGTAAGTGACCAAATGTCATTTCAAGTAGGTTTAGCCCACCTTTTTATATTCGTGGTAGCGACAATCCTTATTGTCTACCTTACTTTAAGAAAATTTATGTTTCCAAAAAAGGTACCTTTAAATTTTATCGAAAATGCCTCGCCAAACATTTTGATTTTAAGTCTATTTTTTTTGGTTATCTCTCTTGTCTTGATATTCTTGATGCTTAACACACAACTAACTGTTTATACCTGGCAACACGTAAGATTACTTAACTTTGTTGATCTTCCCTGGCGTTTTTTGGGTCCGGCAACCCTGGCTTTATCGTTTTTGGCTGCATTTGTTACCAAAGTCACAAAACTGGGCTTATTTTTTCTTTTTCTTGTAGCCTTCGTATTAGTCGCTAATCGGAATCATTTACGCATAAACCTTGCACTTCAAAGAGATGATGATTTTTTTCAAAACTACATCGGCACTGCTACTCAATATGATGAATTTACTCCCATCTGGCGCCAAACCACCAGAGTTCCTATTGGGTTTGATCCGAATGTTAATGTCGAACTTATCACTGGCCAGGCAAATATTTCTAACGTTTTGGCCAAATCAAACATAGTCTCATTCGATACTCAAGCATTTTCAAAAGAAGCTCAAGTGCGCGTCAATAAATTTTATTTTCCGGAGTGGAAAGTAAAAGTTGATGGCAAAAGACTAACACCGTTTAAGGACTTAACTGTTAGCGGTCCGGCAAGTCTTAGGCTTGACAAAGAGCAGGACTCCTCAGGCCTGATGGTTATCAACTTAACAAATGGTACTCACAAGATTGTCGCTAAATTCACAGAAACACCTTTACGATTATTTGCAAATTATCTGACACTTGGGTCTTTAATTTTAGCGCTTGGGATAATTATCAAAAATGCCAAAGTTTAACTGGATTCTTATTCCAGTCATCCTGCTGGCTGCCGTCTTGCGCTTTTATCAACTTGGCCAAAACCCGCCAAGTCTTGATTGGGACGAAACAGCCCATGGTTATAATGCCTACTCCATTCTTAAAACTGGCCGAGATGAATACGGTTATAAATTTCCTCTTTATTTCCGTTCCTTTGATGATTACAAACCGCCAATTTACACATATCTGGTAGTTCCGGCAGTGGCCATCTTTGGTCTAAATGATTTTGCCGTCCGTTTCCCTTCTGCTTTTTTAGGAGTTCTTGCCGTTTTGTTTACGTATTTAATGGTTAAAGAGCTTTTTACTCAGCCAATTACTAATGCTGGTGGTGGGAGGGAAACGATTGACAGGACCCGCATAGAGATTATTGCTCTACTTGCCGCTTTTTTTCTGGCTATCTCCCCCTGGCATCTGCAATTTTCGCGCGTCGCTTTTGAAACCAATAGTGCAGTCTTTTGGTCGGTTTTGGGCACTTGGGCATTTTTAAGAGGTATCAGATCAAACGGTCAAAAGATAACTATCTGGATGAGCCTTGCCGTCCTTTCCTTTGGTGCCAATCTTTTTATCTACCATAATGCTCGAGTTTTTGTACCGATTTTTACTCTGGCTTTGTTGTACCTTTACCGTGGGAAGCTTTTAAAAAGTATCAGGTATCTTGTTTTGCCGGCGGTAGCAGCAGCTGCCTTTATCATAGTTCTTGTACCAATTATTTTTTCAACAGCCGGTACTATGCGTTTTAAAGGGACAACCATTTTTGCCGATGTCTCGAAACAATATAAAACTGCCGATTTGATTTCTCAGGATGAAAAATCAAATCAATTAACAATCGGCAGAATTCTTCATAACAGACGACTTGTTTATATCCCGATACTTATCGACAACTACCTTTCACATCTTAAACCGACATATCTCTTTTTAACGGCGGATATGGATAGACATCATGCTCCCCAAATCGGCCTTTTATATCTTTGGGACTTACCGTTTATCTTAGCCGGTATTTTCTGTTTAATAAGAAAAAATTTCAACTTGAAATCCAAAATCATTATTTTATGGTGGTTTGCGATTGCTCCACTTGCTTCCTCCGTAACATGGGGGGTGCCTCACTCTCTTAGAAGCGAAATATATTTGCCAACTTACCAAATTTTTAACGCCATCGGCGTTTATTATTTTTATCAAATGACTAAAAAAAATAAATTGGCTATTACTTCTACCTTTTTAATTTTGACTTTTAACTTTTTATTTTATCTCCATCAGTATTATGTCCATATGCCAATCGAATATTCCCGGGCTTGGCTCTACGGAAGACGCGAAGCGGCGCTTTTTACTAAAAGTATTAAGGATAAATATGATCGGGTTATTGTTTCAACCAAAATTGATCAGCCCCATGAATTTTGGCTTTATTACACCAAGTATGATCCTAAAAAATATTTGAAAGAAGGTGGAACAGTTTCTGGCGGTTTTTTGGAGAACAGAAATAAATTTGATAAATATCAATTCAAGCCAATCGATTATGAAAAACAAAAAACCCAAGCAAGAACTCTTTTTGTGGGTATTCCAGAGGAATTCACTGACCAAGTTACTGTTTTAAAAACCATCTACTATCTTGATAACAACCCTGCAATTTTGGTATGGGAGTAGCAGTGAAATTCCAAATTTCTTTTTTCGCAAGAAAACTTCGCAATTTAAAATTTCCAATTTTTGATCGGGTATTTGTATTTCTTCTGGCAATTATAATTTTAGCAGTTATTTTGCGATTTTATAAACTGAATACCAATCCCCCCGGCCTTTACTGGGACGAAGCCGCTTTCGGCTATGATGCCTATTCAATTTTAAAAACTGGGAAAGATCATCACGGAGTCTTCTTGCCGCTTTTTTTCGAAAGTTTCGGTGATTGGAAACTACCTGTTTATCATTATTTACTAGTACCCTCAATCGCCGCCTTCGGCCTTAATGAATTTGCGGTTCGTTTCCCATCCGCGCTTTTAGGAACCCTAACGGTACTCTTGACCTATTTTTTAACCAAAAAACTCTTCTCTCAGGTACCAGATACCAGCTACCAATCGGGTGTCAGTCGGCCAGGCCAACAACTAAAAACCGACAAACCGACACCTGGAATCTGGCCCCCGAAACCTGATACTCTTGCGCTTCTTTCTGCTTTCTTCCTGGCCATTTCCCCCTGGCATTTACAATTCTCAAGAGGCGGATTTGAATCAACGGTTGGTCTCTTTTTCGTGATTGTGGGGGTTTATTTATTTCTGCTTGGCTTAGAGCGCCAAAAAATTCTACTTTTTACTTTTTCATTTTTACTTTTGACTTTCTCGATGTACACTTACCATGCTTACCGCATCTTTACTCCACTTTTCGCGCTTTGTCTAGCGTTTATCTACTTTGGTCAAATCAAACAGTCCTTAGCGAAACTGATTCTACCACTAGCTTTGTCGATACTCTTACTATTACCACTTCTTATCTTCACATTTTCCAAACAAGGTAAAGCCAGGGCAATTTCCCAGTCAGCATTTAAAAAAGAAGAGGTGGAAGTCGCCAGAATCGATTATGATCAAAAATCAAAGAAGCCACTGAGATCATTGTCAAAATATTTATACCCGACACCTCTTTATTACTCTTATATCGCATCCAATGCTTATTTGAATCACTTTTCGGCGGTTTTTCTATTTTTCCAAGGTGATTCAATAGGTAGACATTCTCAAGTCGACATGGGCCAAATCTACTTGTTTGAAGCGTTATTGTTAATGGTCTCAATCTTTGCTTTTAAAAATCTTAATACAAAGTCTGCAAAATTGATGCTTGCCTGGCTTTTAATCTCGCCAGTTCCGGCAACCATTGTTACTCCAACCCCTCATGCTTATAGAACCTTACAAATGGTTATCCCCTTAGCTTTTTTTTCAGGGCTGGGAGCTTACTCTCTCTTTTCGCGAAGATTTAAATTTCCGCTTAAATTTTTGGTCGCCGTCGCTTTTCTCTATTCTTTTTTGACTTATTTACATCTTGCATTTATCCATTACCCCAAAAAATTTGCTGCAGATTGGCAGGACGGAAACCGTCAGATGGTCAGACAAATCCAAAAATATCAGGCGAATTTTGATAAAATTTACGTTACAGACATCAACCAAGTTCCCTATATCTATTTACTTTTTTATCAAAAATATGACCCTCGAAAATTTATTGAAAATAAAGGAACAAAAAATGGTTTTGATAAATATATTTTCATCTCCGACGATATTGATATTTACAACAAGGGAAAGATTCTCTATGTAGCTCCCTCCTGGAAAAAAGTAGACGGTAAGTGGCTTGCTGCTGCCGATGATTCTACCCGAAGACACATTTATTCTTTATGGGAGGTAGGTGGACAAAATTAAAATATTTTTTACCATTCTCCTATTTGCACTTTTTGGTTTCAGAATCTGGCAGACGACCGGTTGTAGGCAATTTGCCAGTTTTTACTTCAATCCACTTGCTATCAAAATCAATGTTGAAGAACAAGTTAGTCTTGATAGTTCCTTAAACAGGAGTGTTTCCCGTTTTTTTCATAACAAGCTAACGATTGGTATTTTTGAAATAACTAAATCTTACATGCAGACTTTTGAGCCGCGATTTTCATTGGAAACTCTCGGACCATTGGGTTTAATATTGATACTTACAGCCCTCTTCAAGGTTGTTAAAGCGCCAAACATTGTTGGTATCACCCATTTATTGATTGTTCTTATTGTTTCTGTTTTTGCTATTCTGCCAGTAAAACCTCAGACCTCTTTTTATATTTTGGCAGTAACAAGATTCAGTGTTGCATTTTGGGGCCTTGATTATTTTTTAAGAACCAAACCACTTGCAATATTATTTTTTGGCTTAGGTTTTCTAACACTTTGGTATTTTTCCATCAGTTGGCAAATGCCCACGATTTGTAATGAAATATTTTTTAATTAAGAGTAAAGTTTTGTTAATTTTAATAATACTGCTCGCCGCCCTTTTGAGGTTTTATCAACTTGGCAAAAATCCACCCAGTCTTTTTGTCGATGAAGTATCTAATGGGTACAATGCTTACAGTATTTTAAAAACGGCAAAAGACGAGTATGGTAATTTCTTACCGGTCACCATTAGAGCTTTTGGGGATTATAACCCTGCGTTGTCTGTTTATTTACTGGTTCCCTCAATTGCCGCTTTCGGCCTTAATGAATTTGCCGTCAGATTCCCATCAGCAATTCTGGGGACGTTAACTGTTCTTCTGACGTATTTTCTAATTAAAAAGCTCTTCTTTGCAGATCAAATCCCTATTGCGAGTAGCAGTCGTGGAAGGGTTTCCCGCCAGCGCGCAGTTCCCTATATCGACCACACGAGTAACATGGAGCAATCATTAAGAACGAGCACTGGC